>Ga0209343_10000214_pt1 | contig 79461 bp, 91 predicted proteins | sample RifCSPlowO2_02_FD_184026 | JGI IMG/M metagenome (GOLD analysis project Ga0209343, IMG submission 184026) | Groundwater microbial communities from Rifle, Colorado - Rifle CSP2_plank lowO2_0.2 (SPAdes) (version 2) | ecosystem: Environmental > Aquatic > Deep subsurface > Groundwater | place...
AAGTGAATGCCTGGCAGTTGCGCCGGAACACGGAGCAACGTGGCATCGAGTGGTCGTTCACGCGGCAGGATGCAGATGTAAAAATGGCTCGGCATTATGTTTCGTAATTAATGGGTTTATATACTAGGTTGGCAGAAAACACCAACCTAGTCGCTGGTTATGTGGCTAGCTGCTTTTTCTGGGGTTTATGGGGTTGCTACCTGCGGCCTCCCAGCAACGACCCTAGCACGCCTCTGATAATCTGCCGCCCGACTGCCGAACCGATGGCGCGCGCGGCACTCTTGGCCAGCGCTTCGCCCACACCCTCGCGGCGGCCGGAAGAACCGCTGCCGAATATTCCGCCCAGCATCCCGCCGCCATTCCCTGCGGGTGTTTGGGCGGTTTGTTTTGTGGCGGCTTCCACCTGTTTTTCGCTGGTGCGCTGCTTGAGGATCTCGTAGGCCGACTCGCGATCCACGGCTTTTTCGTAATGTCCGGCGAGCAGCGAGTTCTGCATGATGGCTTTGCGTTCGGTATCCGTAATCGGGCCGATCTGCGCCTGCGGAGGCACGATCAGGGCACGCTCGACGATGCCGGGCGTACCTTTCTCGTCGAGGCAGGAAACCAGCGCCTCGCCGACGCCGAGCTCGGTGATGATGGCGGCTTCATCCAGTTTCGGGTTGCCGCGCATGGTTTCGGCGGCGGCTTTCACCGCCTTCTGGTCGCGCGGGCTGAAGGCGCGCAACGCGTGCTGCACGCGGTTTCCGAGCTGTCCGAGCACCTTGTCCGGCACGTCGGCGGGGTTCTGCGTGACAAAATAAATGCCCACGCCCTTGGAGCGGATCAGGCGCACCACCTGCTCGATCTTGTCGAGCAGTACGGCTGGGGCGTCGTCGAACAGCAAATGCGCTTCGTCGAAGAAGAACACCATCTTCGGCTTGTCGAGGTCGCCCGCTTCCGGCAGATTTTCATACAGCTCGGCAAGCAGCCACAGCAGCATCGTCGAATACACCTTCGGGGCAGTCATCAGCATGTCGGCGGCGAGGATGTTGATCATGCCGCAGCCGTCGCCGCCGGTCTGCATCAGGTCGGCGATGTTTAGCATCGGCTCGCCGAACAGTTTGTCACCGCCCTGCGTTTCGATTTGCAGCAGGCCGCGCTGGATCGCGCCGATGCTGGCAGTGGATATGTTGCCGTATTCGGTGGTGTAATCGGGCGCGTTGTCGCCGACGTGCTGCACCATCGCGCGCAGGTCTTTCAGGTCGAGCAGCAGCAGGCCGTTGTCGTCGGCGATCTTGAACACCAGCGCCATCACACCCTGCTGCACCTCGTTGAGATTGAGCATCCGTCCGAGCAGCAGCGGCCCCATGTCGGAAACGGTGGCGCGCAACGGGTGCCCCGCTTCGCCGAATACGTCCCAGAACGTCACCGGGAATGAACGATGAGAAAAGTCTTCCAGCTTGAGCTGCGCCACGCGCGCGGCGACCTTGGCGTTGCCGCCGCCCGCCTTGCCGATGCCGGACAGGTCGCCCTTGATGTCGGAGAGGAACACCGGCACGCCGATGCGGCTGAACGCTTCTGCCAGCGTTTGCAGCGTGACGGTCTTGCCGGTGCCGGTCGCGCCGGTAATTAGCCCGTGGCGGTTGGCCATCTGCGGCAGCAGGTAGAGTTCCTGTTCGTCGTTCCTTGCGATCAGTAGCGGCTCGGCCATGTTAATCCAGTGCGGCTCAAAATGAGCCTGTGTTGGGATATTCGAGCGTAAATGATAACATCGCGCCATGGTTTTTTTGGGGGAACAGTATGGCCGGGCACAGCAAGTGGGCGAACATTCAACACCGCAAGGGCAAGCAGGATGCCAAGCGCGGCAAAATCTTCACGCGCCTGATCAAAGAAATCACCGTCGCGGCACGCATGGGCGGCGGCGACCAGACCGGTAACCCACGCCTGCGTCTGGCAATCGAAAAGGCGCGCGAAAACAACATGCCAAAAGATACCGTGGAGAACGCCATCAAGCGCGGCAGCGGCCAGCTCGAGGGGGTGAACTATGAAGAACTGCGCTACGAAGGCTACGGCATCAACGGCGCGGCGGTGATGGTGGACTGCATGACCGACAACAAGACGCGCACCGTCGCGGAAGTGCGCCACGCCTTTTCCAAGAATGGCGGCAACCTCGGAACGGACGGCTCGGTGTCATTCCTGTTCAAGCATTGCGGGCAGATGATCTTCGCGCCCGGCACCGACGAGAACGGCCTGATGGAAGTCGCGCTGGACGCCGGTGCGGAAGATATTTCGAACAATGAAGACGGCAGCATCGAAGTCATCACCGCACCCAACGATTTCGTGAACGTGAAGCAGGCGCTGGAGGCAGCAGGCTACAAGCCGGAGTTTTCCGAGGTGACGATGAAACCGGCCAACGAAGTGATCTTCGCAGGCGACGACGCGGCGAAGATGCAAAAGCTGCTCGACGCATTGGAGAATCTGGACGACGTGCAGGAAGTGTATACGACGGCGGTGATCGAGGAATGATGAAAGTGAAGGGAGAAGGGGGAAGGGGGAAGGGTAAAACCTGCGTGTTCCGATGAGCCACCCTTCTCCCTTCCCCCTTCTCCCTTCCCCAACAAGAATTCTGGGCATCGACCCCGGCCTGCGCATCACGGGGTTTGGCGTCCTCGACAAGGAAGGTCAGAAACTGCACTACGTTGCCAGCGGCTGCATCAAGACGCCGGACGGCGAATTGCCGGAGCGGCTGAAGGCAATTTTGAGTTCGCTGGGCGAAGTGATCGCGCAACACCAGCCGCAACAGGTGGCGGTGGAAAAGGTTTTCGTCAACGTCAACCCGCAATCCACCCTGCTGCTCGGCCAGGCGCGCGGCGCGGCGATCTGCGCGGCGGTGCTGGCGAATCTGCCGGTGGCGGAATACACCGCGTTGCAGGTCAAGCAGGCGGTGGTCGGTAACGGCCATGCCAAAAAGGAACAGGTGCAGGAGATGGTGCAGCGCCTGCTGAAACTGTCCGGCACCCCCAGCCCGGATGCGGCGGACGCGCTGGCCTGCGCGATATGCCATGCGCACGGCGGGATGGGTTTGGGCGCGCTGGCGACCAAGGGGTTCCGCGTGCGTGGGGGGAGGCTGGTATGACTGTGCGACCGCTGGAGCCGACTCTCGCAACCTTTCATAACCCACTGCTGCGCTATGCCGCAGCGACGCGTCCGGCATTTCTCACGGCGAGCCTGATGGCATGCATGATCGGACTGGCGGCGGCATGGCATGGCGGCATCGCGCTCAGCCCGGAACTGGCGGCGATCACGCTGCTGTTCGCGCTGCTGGCGCATGCGGGGGTGAACGTGCTGAACGATTATTACGACGCGCTGAACGGCACTGATGCGTGTAACGTAGAGCGCATATTCCCGTTCACCGGCGGCAGCCGCTTCATCCAGAACAGTGTGCTGACATTGGCACAGACGCGCAACTTCGGCTTTGCGCTGCTGTCCGGCGTGGCGCTGGCGGGGTTGTGGCTGATGCTGCGCTCCGGCGCGCAACTGTTCTATATTGGCCTCGCCGGCCTGTTCATCGGCTGGGCGTATTCCGCGCCGCCGTTCCGCCTGAACAGCCGCGGCCTGGGCGAGTTATGCGTGACGGCAGGATTTTTATTGATCGCTGTGGGTAGCGATTTTGTACAGCGCAAAGGCTTTTCCACCGCGCCATTGGTGGCGGGCTTGTCTTACGCGCTGCTTGTGGCCAACCTGCTCTACATCAACCAGTTTCCGGATCGCAAGGCGGATATGGCGGCGGGCAAGCTGCATTGGGTCGCGCGGCTGGAGGTGCGGCAGGCGCGCTGGGGCTATGCGCTGATCGCGGCGCTGGCTTATGTGTGGGTGTTGTCCAGTGTGATGCTGGGCTGGTTGCCGCTGCCAGCTTTGCTGGCAGTGCTGGCGTTACCGTTGAGCATCAAAGCTGCGCAGATGTTGCTGCGCCATGCCGCGCAACCGCAGCAACTCGGTGGTGCAATCAAGCTGACCATCGCCGCGATGCTGATGCATGGCGCCTTGCTCGCGCTGGGTTTAATCTTGGGATAGAAATAATGATCGGTCGCTTAACTGGAATTCTGCTGGAAAAGAACCCGCCGCAAATCCTGCTGGACGTGCAGGGCGTGGCCTACGAGCTGGACGTACCGATGAGCACGTTCTACAACCTGCCGGTGCTGCACGAAAAAGTGGTGCTGCACACGCAGCTCATCGTGCGCGAGGACGCGCATCTGCTGTACGGATTCCTGAGCAACGAGGAGCGCATCGCGTTCCGCCAGTTGCTCAAGATCAGCGGCGTCGGCCCCAAACTGGCGTTGTCCGTGCTGTCTGGCTTGAGTCTGAACGACCTGGCGCTTGCGGTGGCGAACAAGGAGGCGGGCCGCCTCACCAAGATACCAGGCGTGGGCAAAAAGACCGCCGAGCGGCTGCTGCTGGAATTGCAGGGCAAATTTACGACGACCGGCGCAAGCGCTGCGCGGGATGTTGCGACCGCATCGCCCGGCGACGACATCGCCAACGCGCTGCTGGCGCTGGGCTACAACGAAAAAGAGGCGGACTGGGCGGTCAAGCAATTGCCCAAGGATGCCGATGTTTCGGACGGCATCCGGCAAGCGTTGAAGCTGTTGTCGAAGGGATAGCGGTTGGGCCATCCGTGCGGTTGACTCGTTGCTAACCAATGGTTATCATTCACGCCATGTTCGCTGTTCGCTACAGTAAGCAAGCCACCAAGACGTTATACAAGATGCCCGGCGGTGTTTCGCAGAAAATTCAGTCCGCGATGTTGAATATCGCAAAAAATCCAGCGGCGTATCAAGGCGATTGGAAGAGGCTGGAGGGGACAGAGTTTTGGCGATTGCGAGTCGGCGGTTGGCGCGCGATATGCGATGTGCAAAATGGCGAGTTGGTGGTGTTGGTGTTGAAGATCGCCTCGCGTGGAGATGCGTACAAATGAAACTACAAACCATAAAGCAAAACGGACAAGATGCCTTCGTTGTCGTACCCATCGCGGAATGGGATACGCTGATGGCGCGCCTGGAAGAACGCGACGATATCGCTGATGCCAAAGCGCAGTTAGCCAAGATACAAGCGGGCGAAGAAACGCTGCCAACGGAAATCGTCGCGCGTCTCACCTCGGGCGAAGCGCCGCTAAAAGTATGGCGCGAATATCGCGGCTACACTCTGCGCGCACTGGCGGCGGAGATCGGAATCAGCTCGGCTGCCGTATCCAAAATAGAAACCGGCAAAAGCCGCCCCACTGTTGACACGCTGGGCAAGCTGGCCGCAGCATTGGGCTGCGACATGGAAGACTTGGCGTAGCATGATCCACAGCGACAACCTCTCCACCGAACCGCGTCTGATCGCCTCTGCACCTGCTTCGAAGCAGGAGGAAGCGCTGGAGCGTGCGCTACGCCCGAAACAGCTCGACGAATACGTCGGACAGGAAAAAATCCGCGGCCAACTGGAAATCTTCATCGAAGCAGCTAAGCGGCGCAGCGAGCCGCTCGACCACGTGCTGCTATTCGGCCCGCCCGGCCTGGGCAAGACCACGCTGGCGCAGATCATCGCGCGCGAGATGGGAGTCAACCTGCGCCACACCTCCGGCCCGGTGCTGGAACGCGCCGGCGACCTCGCCGCGCTGCTCACCAACCTCGAACCGAACGACGTGCTGTTCATCGACGAGATACATCGCCTCTCTCCCGTGGTCGAGGAAATCCTCTATCCCGCGCTGGAGGACTACCAGATCGACATCATGATCGGCGAAGGCCCGGCGGCGCGCTCGGTGAAGCTCGACCTGCCGCCGTTCACGCTGGTCGGTGCGACCACGCGCGCCGGGATGCTGACCAACCCGCTGCGCGACCGTTTCGGCATCGTCGCGCGGCTGGAGTTTTACACGCCGCAGGAATTGCAGCGCATCGTCACGCGCTCTTCCGGCTTGCTGGAAATGCCGATCTCGCCGGAAGGCGCGCTGGAAATTGCAAAACGTTCGCGCGGCACGCCGCGCATCGCCAACCGCCTGCTGCGCCGCGTGCGCGATTTTGCCGACGTGAAGGCGGAAGGCCACGCCACGCGCGAAGTGGCAGATGCCGCGTTGACCATGCTGGACGTGGACTCGCAGGGCTTGGACATAATGGATCGCAAACTGCTGCTGGCCGTGATCGAGAAATTTCTCGGCGGGCCGGTCGGCGTAGATAACCTTGCTGCGGCAATAGGCGAGGAGCGCGACACCATCGAAGACGTGCTGGAACCCTACCTGATCCAGCAGGGCTATCTGCAACGCACGCCACGCGGGCGCATGGCTACCGCGAATGCATACCGCCATTTCGGGCTGGTCGTGGCGAACAATCCGGTCAACGGGGGTTTGCTGGGCGATCAACAATGAGTTATCGAGCAAGATAACCTGGGTGGCAGGGCGATAAGCAAACGATTACCATAACGCCCGCAGCCACTCACAACGATGAGGTTAACCATGAATGCCGTTACTGTTTCTCCACAATTTCAAATCGTCATCCCTCAAGAGGTGCGTGACCAAGTGCATCTGGAGGCCGGGCAGCAGATGCAGGTCATCGCCTACAACGGACGGATTGAACTGATTCCGTTGCAATCTCCGGTTCACTTGCGCGGCTTCCTCAAAGGCATAGACACTTCAGTTCCGCGTGAGGCCGACCGCCCATGAATGTTGTAGATTCCTGCGGCTGGCTTGAGTATTTTGCCGATGGTCAAAACGCCGCTTTCTTTGCTCCCGTTATCGAAGACACCGCATCGCTGATCGTCCCAACTGTCAGTTTGTTTGAAGTGTTCAAGCGCATTCTGCAGCAACGCACCGAAAATGATGCCTTGCGCGCAGTGGCGCTGATGCAGCAGGGGCGCGTGGTCGTGCTGGATGATGCGCTTGCGCTTTCGGCTGCAAAAATTTCCTTCGATCTCAAATTGCCTATGGCGGACAGTCTGATACTTGCCACGGCTCGCGCCCACGCCGCTGTTCTGTGGACACAAGACAATGACTTTGCCGGAATCCAAGGTGTGCAGTACATCCAGAAATATTCATGACCGACCCTTCCCGCGCTGTCAACCTGCTTGCCCAGCTCGAACACCTGAACGAGCAACAACTGCGCCGCCTGTTGGTGGAGCATCTCACCAAACAAAAGCTCGGGCTGTACTGGGAAGCGAATGCCATCGAACGCGATGCGGCGCTCAATGCCGATCTGGTGCTGCCGCGTCTGGTGGAGGAGTGGAGCCACCGGCCTGCTCCCTCACCCCTAGCCCCTCTCCCGGAGGGCGAGGGGAATCGGCTCCCTCTCCCACCGGGGGAGGGCTGGGGTGGGGGAGCTTTTCACCGCAACCTCATCATCGAAGGCGACAACTACGATTCCCTGCGCCTGCTGCGCGCCACCCACGCCGGGAAAATCCGCGTCATCTACATTGACCCGCCGTACAACACCGGCAACAAGGACTGGGTCTATAACGACGATTACGTCGGGAAGAACGACCGCTGGCGGCATTCGCAGTGGCTGGAGTTCCTGTACCGCCGTTTGACGCTCGCCCGCGACCTGCTCACGCCGGAAGGCGTGATTCTGGTGTCGATCAACGACGAAAACCGCGCGCGGCTGGAGCTGCTGATGGACGAGGTGTTTCCGGGGATGCGGCTGGGTAGTCTGGTTTGGCGCACCAAGGATACGGGTAACGACTTGTCGCAACGTTTCAGCCATGTGCATGAGCATGTGCTGGTGTATGCCAATGCGGGATTCAAGTTCAATGGCCGCGCTACCGACCGCAGCAAGTTTCGCAATCCCGACAATGACGCGCGCGGCGATTGGTCTCCCCAACCATTGACCAAAGCCCATACATATACCGACCGCGAGAACACCTACTACCCAATTCAAGACCCCGACACGGGGTACTGGTATCCATGCGACCCAGACAGCGTTTGGCGTTTCGCATCAGAAAATGAAATTCGCAAGCGGCTAAACGGTGACGAGGCAGCTATTGAGGCTGCATTAAAAGGCTTGCGCAGCGACACCATCGAGCAATTGATCGGAAAGAAACTCATCTACTTTCCATCTTGCAAACCCTCGGAAGTCATGCAGTACGCGAGCCGAGAAGATTTACTGGCAGCGCTCAAGGCTGGCAAGGGGCCGATGCTACCCAAGAAGAAAACTCCGTTGCTACGCGCAGACCTGCCCGACCTGGATTTCTGGATAGGCAAACCGATTGCCACCGGACGCCCATCGCGCAAGGAACTCTGGACGGCCAAGCCAGAGGAAGATCGCCTTGCTCCGTTGAGCAGTTGGATCGCGGGCATGAATGAAGAAGTTAGCGCGCTGGAAGAGTGCGAAGATGATGAGCCGGTTGTTTTGCGTAGCACGCGCGGCGGTGTTGCCACGGACGAAGTAAAGGAAGCATTGGGCAGCAAAAGTTTCCCCCATCCAAAACCGCTGTCGCTCATCAAAGGCCTGCTTTCCCAAGCCACCCAACCCAACGACATCGTGCTCGATTTCTTCGCCGGTTCCGGCACTACCGGGCAGGCGGTGCTGGAGTTGAATGCCGAAGATGCTGGCCAGCGCCGCTTCATCCTGTGTTCCAGCACCGAGGCCAACAGCAAGGAGCCGGACAAGAACCTGTGCCGCGACGTGTGCGCGGAACGGATGCGTCGCGTCATCAACGGTTACGGCGGCAAGGCGGGTTACACGCCTGAGCAGGGCGGCGAATTCGCCTATCTGCAACTGGACAAGGTGGAAGCCGCCGACGCGCATTTTGAAGTCGATGCGGCACACGCCTTCCAATTGCTGGCGTTGAAGCGTTTGGGTGTGGTGTGTGCTTCGACCGAAGGCGCGGTGCAGCGCCTCGGGCGGGTGGAGGATTGCGAGTTGCTGGTGTGCAATGATGTCAACGCCGAGGCAATAGAAATTCTCGCCGCATGGCCGCAGCAGCATGGCGCGGCAAGGTTGGCGATATATTCCACCCGCCCTAAAACCTTGAGCGAACAGCTTGCCGCGCGCGGCGTGGAGGCGCATTGTTATAGCCTGATGGATGCGTTGTTGAGCGGGCAACGGGGGAATGCGGCATGAGCGGTTTCACTAGAGTCCGCTGGCAGGTCTCCCCCCCCCTTTGCAAAAGGGGGGCAGGGGGGATTTGCTTTTCTTTTGTGGCCGCTGAAAACCTTAAATCCCCCTCAGTCCCCCTTTTGCAAAGGGGGAAGAATAGCGAGCCTAATGAATTACCTGAGCTGAAGCTTTCAATTTTCTCTACGGTGTGGAGAAAATTTCAAGGGATTCGCTACACACTGTGTCGCGAATTGCCGTTGCGTTATTTCACCATGCTGAAATCCTTCAGGCCGGAGCGCGCCGCATGACCATCCGCGACATCATTGCCGCGCAATCGGCAGCCATCGAGCCGGAGGCGTTCCAGAGCGCGATTGTGGAAGGCATGACGCGCGCGCTGTTGCGCGAATCTACACCGCCTTGTCTGCTGCGCGCGCCGACGGGTTCCGGCAAGACGTTCATTATTTCGCGCGTGCTGGAGTCGGTGAGCGCGGCGCGCCCCACGTTGTGGCTGTGGTTCGTGCCATTCGTTAACTTGGTACAACAGACCGAGGATGCGCTGGCGGCAAATTGTGCCGGGTTGATCCCGGTGATGTTGTCGCGCGGACGCAATCAGGATGCACGCCCCGGCATGGTGTTGCTCTCCACCGCGCAGGGCGTGGCAAAAGCAACCGACCGCAAGACGGGCTATAACTCGAATGCCGATGACGATACCCGCACACTGGCGGAATTTGTAGCGCGAGCGCGCGTCCAGGGTTTGTCCATCGGGCTGGTGGTGGACGAGGCGCACATCGGCTTGGACAAGACTACGGAATTTGGCAAGTTCGCCAATTGGCTGAATGCGGATTTCCTCATCATGGCGACGGCGACGCCGAAGGATGAGCGGCTGCTGGAGTTCTTGAATGCGGCAGGCAAAAGCGCCTACGAGAATTTTGCTGCCAGCCGCGACGAGGTGGTGAACGCGCGCCTCAACAAACGCTACATCGAGGCGGTGGTGTACGACTTGCGCCAGAGCGTGCAGACGGTGGCGGACTTGAAGCGCACGGTGTTGCGCCAGGCATGGAAGCGTTCGCAGCGCATCAAGCGGCAGTTGCAGGCGGCGGGCGTGGCGCTGACACCGCTGTTGCTGGTGCAGGTGGGGAACGGCGACAAAACGGTGGAAGAGGCCGAGCAGGATTTGATCAAGCTGTGCGGCGTGCATCCGGCGCTGATCGGCAAGCATTCTTCGGACGATCCCGACCCGGTTCTGATGGCGGCGATTGCGAATGACAGCAGCAAGGAAGTGCTGATCTTCAAACAGTCGGCAGGCACGGGTTTCGATGCGCCGCGCGCGTTTGTGCTGGCCTCGACCAAATCGGTGAACGATGCGGATTTCGCGATGCAGTTTATCGGCCGGGTGATGCGCGTATCGCGCCCGATACGCGAGGCGTACCCCAAGCCGATGCAGATACCGCCAGACCTGGATACTGCCTACGTTTATCTGGCGAATGCGGAGGCGCAACGCGGCTTCGAAGCGGCAGTGCAGGCCAGCAGCGCGGTAAAAAGCCAGTTGGAAGGGCAGACGGAAAAACTGCTGGTGCGCCAGACGGAATCCGGCGCGGTGGTGCTGACTAACCGCGGAACATTGCAAACGCCGTTGATGTACGACTTGCCCCTGCCGGAGAGCAAGATGGGAACCGACATTCCGGCGCATGCGCCTTTGGCACCCACAACAGTTGGGCCGCAGCAGTCGCTGTTTGGAAATCTGCCCGGCGAAGCCGATGATGGCTATAAGCTGGACGAGGTGCTATTTGCGATTGATGAGGGGCTTGCTGCTCCGGCGGTTACCGCAGTCTCGCGCAAGCATGATGCCCCGCGTTCTAAAGCCGAGTTGCTGGAACTGTTAAATGTAAAAGGCATACGCACTTACCCGCTCCATATGAATATCCGCAACCTGCCGCGCGCGCTCAAGCGCGAACAGCGCCCAGTGATGCAGGACATGAATAAGGTGTCGGAGGCGGTGGCGACACGCTTGGCGATTTCAGACGAATTAAAGCGGAGTGCGGTGCGTGCGGCATTGAACCGGCTCAAGGAAAAAGAGGTTCATACCGAGCTGACCGAGGGCGTGCGCCACGAGGAAGAGGTGCTGATGATTACCGACCGCAACGCGCTGGCGCGTGAGGCCAAAGCAATCCTGTACAACTTGCCGCAGGTTGAGGATGAGGATGTGCGCATTATCGTCGGGGTGCTGGCGGGCCGTTTGTGTGGATGGATAGCGGAAGAGTTCGAATATCTCGACGATGAGTCGAGACCACAAGAGGCTGAGCTGACGCGTTATGCGCGCGATGCAGCGTATTGGGTGATACGCCGCGAGGCGCAGGATATTACAGAGCTGATGCAAAGCATCGTCGCCGAATTTACCACGCTGGAAGATGCCGCGCCGCTGCCGGATTTGATGGTGTTCCCGGCAGCGTTGAGTCTGGCGGCTTCACGCAAAAACATTTATGGGGTGATGCCGCCATCGGAAGACGATCTGGCGAAAATAGAAACCTTGCTGGTGCTGGATGAGCGCGAATGGTTGGCTGACCGCCAGATGATGCTGGCAGGCAGTGCATTAAGCATCGGAAAATACGACAACTTGCTCAAGCTGAACGGCGAAGAGCGCGAGTTTGCCAAGGCGCTTGATCGTGCTGATTTTGTCGAGTGGTGGCATCGCAACCCGGATCGCAAGCCCTATGCCGTCCGGCTAGTGCGGGGCGAACACCAGAATTATTTTCACCCAGATTTTGTGGTTTGCCTGTCGCATGTACCCAATGATGCACCGGTGATTCGCCTGATCGAGACCAAGGAGAATACCAAGGATGCCGCGCGCAAGGCGCGGCGCATTCCAAAGTGCTATGGGAAGGTGTTGTTTCTCACTAAAGACCAAAGCCGACTGCGTGTGGTGAACGATGACGGCAGTCTCGGCGAGACGGTGGATTGGGATGATTTGCTGCCTGTGCAAGAGTGGTTGCGGGCATCCAAACCGACAGCGCAATGACAGCCGTGGCCATCATAGACCTCACCGAAGAGCAGGCAGCGCCACGCATTAAAATGCTGCTCACTGCCCGCGAAAGCCGCACGCTCGAATTCAAACGCGTGTCCGGCAAGATGGTGGGCAAGGCGCTGGAAACGCTGTGCGCTTTTGCCAATACAGAAGGCGGCATTCTGGTGTTGGGAATTGCAGATGAAAAGCAGGAAAAAGGCAGCGCAAGATTCTACGGTACTCAGGAAAACCCTGAAGCTCTGGATGATTTAATCCGAAAAGTGCGAACACAATTTCATCCGCCGATAGAGGCGATTCGTTTTGTTCGTTTACCGTGTGCTTTGCGCGATGGAAGTGCGGGGTATCTGGTGTTGATACAGGTGTCGAAAAGCGACAAGGTGCATTCCATCGTGGATGACGGCACTTGGACGCGGCTGGATGCTGGCAACCGCGAGATGAGGGCGGAAGAGATTACCGAGCTTTCTTATCGGCGCGGTGTGCGTAGCGCGGAAAGCGAACCGGTGCCGGTGCCGCTGGAGTTGCTTGAGACGGATGCCTGGCGTAGTTTTGTCGCTGCACGAGGTTTGAAAAGCGGCACTTTTGCGGAACAGTTGCAAAAAATCGGCTTGGCGTCGAAGGTGGGGAAAGAAGTTCAGCCAACCCGCGCGGCAATCTTGCTGTTTGCCGACGAGCCGGGCAGCTTGCTTGCCGCGCATGGCTCTCGCGCCGACATCCGTTTGATGGTGTATGACGGAAAACAGGCCATGCCGGGCGCTACGCCCAATTTGCGCAAGACGCCCAAGACGATACGCGGCCCGCTGATCGAGCAAATTGATGCTTCGGTAAAGGCTGTTCTGGATGAGCTTGCGCAAGGGCTGATACTGTCCGGTAGTGGCTTCAAAACCAAGCATTTGTACCCCGAACGGGTTGTTAAAGAGGCTATCGTTAATGCGGTGATCCATCGCGATTACCGTTTGAACCGCGATATTTTCATCCGCCTTTTCGATGATCGCATTGAGGTGGAAAGTCCGGGCGTATTCCCCGGCAATATCACACCCGCTAATGTGGACAAGGCAGGCTCCAAGGCGCGCAACCCCATGGTTGCGCAAAATCTGCGTGAATTTCCTGTCGCCCCCAATATTGATGCTGGCGAGGGTGTAAAAATGATGTTCGCCGAAATGGCGAGCGCCAAACTTTATCCACCGCAGTACCGGCAAAACACCGAGGCGGAGGTGGAGAGTGTGACGGTAACGCTGTTGAATTTGGAGCGACCCACCGTGTGGGATGAAGTCAGCCACTGGATAGATGCGCACGGGGAAATTGCCAACCGCCAGTTGCGCGAGATTACTGGGCTGGACACCTTGGAGGCTTCGCGCATGTTGCGCACCTGGGTCGCACAAGGGGTGCTGATTGCCCTGCCTTCCGCATCACGTCAGCAAGCCCGTTATACCAAGCCAATGCGGCCGGTAGGGGAAGCGGATTCATTATCAAGCGCCCAAGATAATGAATTGCCAAAACCATGAAATTCATTATAAATCAGCATGTTTCTGGTTGAGTCATTATCAAAATGAGAGTTCCTTGCTCATTAGTGTGTGCCGGTGTGGACGCTCTGTTTCAAGCCAGAGCGCCTGACGGAACAGACGAGTTCATTATCAGAGGCGCAAGATAATGAATTTTTATTTGGCTAAATAATTAAATAAATCAGTGTGATGACAAAGCGGTCATTATCATTTTGGCAAAAAGACGGGATAACCGTGGCTGGCAACATGGCATTGCTGGAACAATCGCTGACGGTTTTTTTCGCTTCCCTCCGTTGCTCCGGGCGGGCGATCCGGGCGGCGATGGATTAGGCGGTAGAGCAGGCGCGGGTGAAAGCCACAATGACTGGCGGTTTTCATTCGCCGCTAGAGCAGCCGATGGTATGGGTTGGTAAAATGGAAAGCCAAGAGAAACGAGAGCGAAGAAATATGAGTAAGCGCGACCATGTATTCAGCCTGCCGGTGCGCGTATATTTCCAGGACACCGACGCGGGCGGCGTGGTGTATCACGCCAGCTATGTGAACTTTATGGAGCGGGCGCGGACAGAGTGGCTGCGCACGCACGGCTACAGCAACGCCGGGTTGATGAAGGAATTCGGCGTGGTGTTCGTGGTGCGTTCGCTCAAGCTGGATTATTTCAAGCCTGCACTGCTCGACGATCTGCTGGAGGTGACGGCGCAGATCAAGGAAGTCGGGCGCAGCCGCTTGAATTTGTTGCAGAGCGTGCGGCGCGACGGCGAGGTGCTGGCCGAGGGGGAAATACATCTGGTCTGTGTCTCAATGGAAGGTTTCAAACCGGTCAGCGTGCCGGAGGTGTTGCGCAAGCAGTGGAAGGTTTAATCGGGAAAGGACAGTAATGGAAGTGACGCAGGATTTGTCGTTCATACATCTCATCAGCAATGCCAGCCTGCTGGTGCAACTGGTGATGGGGTTGCTGCTGCTGGTGTCGCTGTTGTCGTGGTGGTACATCTTCCTCAAGCTGTTCGCCATCCGCCGCGAGGTCAGGCTGACCGGGGAATTCGAGGAAGCGTTCTGGCACAACCAGAATCTCAACGAGCTTTACAAGTTTGCGAGCGGCGCATCGCGCGGCGACCAGGGCGGATTGGAACGTATCTTCGCCGCCGGATTTGTCGAGTTTGTGAAGCTGAGAAAGCAGCATGGCGTGGAGGCCGCAGCGGTGATGGACGGCACGCGCCGCGCGATGCGCGCGACCTACCAGCGCGAGATGGACCGGCTGGAGTCGCATCTGGCGTTCCTCGCCTCGGTCGGTTCGGTCAGCCCGTATGTCGGGCTGTTCGGCACGGTGTGGGGCATCATGAACGCGTTTCGCGGCCTGGCGAATGTCGGACAGGCGACCCTGGCGCATGTCGCGCCGGGTATCGCCGAGGCGCTGGTGGCGACCGCGATGGGCCTGTTCGCGGCGATTCCGGCGGTGGTTGCCTACAACCGCTACGCGCACGACATCAACCGCCTGGCGACGCGCTTCGAGAGCTTCACCGAAGAGTTTTCCAACGTGCTTCAACGCCAGCCATGAGCCAGATGAGATCGAGCCGCCGCGCCAATAATCGTTTGATGAACGAGATCAACGTCGTGCCGTATATCGACGTGATGCTGGTGCTGCTGGTGATCTTCATGGTGACCGCGCCGCTGATGAACCCCGGCCAGGTCGATTTACCCAGCGTGGGCAAGTCGCTGCCGCCACCGGTCGCGCCGCTGGAAGTCGTCATCCGGAAAGATAATTCGCTGGCGTTGCGCGACCATAGTCGGGGCGGCAAGGAAAGCAGGGTGTCGCGCGACGAGCTGGTCGCGATCATCAAGACCCGGCAGGGCGCGCAGGCGGAGCAGGCGGTGGTGATTTCCGCCGACAAGAATGTGCGCTACGAAGAGGTCATCAACGTGGTGGATATGCTGCAACGGCAGCAGATCAAGAAGGTAGGGCTGCTCACCCAGGCAAAGGGGAAATGAGCGCGGCGCTTTATCGCGAACCTTACCGCTTGCCGGCCGGCATTCTGGCCGTGGCGGTGCATGGCGCGTTTTTCGCGCTGCTGTATTTCGGTTTCACATGGCAGGCGCAGCCCGCCGGAGCGATGAGTGTGGAGCTGTGGCAGAGCCTGCCGGATACGGTCGATGCGCCGCCCGCCCGGCCCAAAATCGAAAAAATGGCGCCGCCGCCGCAACCGGAGAAAGTTGTAGAGCCGGAAGCGCCGCCGCAGCCTGAGAAGATCGTCAAACCGGAAATTGTCATGCCGGACAAGAAAAAGGCGGAAGCAAAACCGGTCGAGGTGAAGCCGGAAAAACAGAAACCGGCGCCGCCTCCCGAGAAAAAGGCCGAAGCCAAACCTTCGCGGCAGGAGGTGGAAGCCAGGATCGCGGAACTGGCTGCGCGCGAACGCGCCGAGCAGGCCGCGCGGGAGCGCGCCGCACAGGATGCCGCGATTGGCCGTGTGCTGGACGAGTATACCGGCAGGATTAAAAATAAGATCCGCCGCAATATCGTGATGCCGCCGGATGTGGCGGACGACGCGCGCGCCGAGTTTGCGGTGACGCTGCTGCCGGATGGCTCGGTGCTGAGCGCGAGATTGTCCCGCACCAGCGGCAATGCGGTGTACGATAATGCGGTGGAGCGCGCGATTTTCAAGTCACAGCCGCTGCCGCTGCCCGCGGATGCGGCGCTGTTCAGCAGGTTTCGCAAATTGAACCTGGGATTCAAACCGGTCGAATAGGGAGGGAATGACGATGGCGGTATTGCGGGGTTTGTTCGGTTTGTGGCTGCTGGCGCAGACAACCATGTCCATGGCGACGCTGAACATCGAGATTATCGGGGCGGGAGAAAACCAGATTCCGATCGCTATCGTGCCGTTCGGCGGGGATGAAAAGCTGGCGCAATCGATCAGCGAGGTGGTGGCCGGCGATTTGCGGCGCAGCGGCCTGTTCCGCCTGGTAGATCCGGCGGGCAAGTCGCCGCACGAGCCCGCCGAAGTGAATTATGCCGACTGGCAGGTGCGCGGCGCGGAGGCTCTGGCGATCGGCACGGTCGAGACGCAGCCCAATGGCCGCATCGAGGCGCGTTTCCGTCTGCTGGATGCGGTCAAGGAAACGGAATTGGCCGGCCAGGCGGTTTCGGCAAGCGAAAATCAAATTCGCGCCATCGGGCACCGCATCGCGGATTTGATTTATGAAAAGCTGACCGGCGACAAGGGCGTGTTCAGCACGCGCATCGTTTATGTGAACCGGCAGGGGAAAAAATTCAGCCTGGTCGTGGCGGACAGCGACGGCCATAACGAACAGGCCGTGCTGACGCAGAACGAGCCGATCATGTCACCGGCATGGTCGCCGGACGGCAGCCATCTTGCCTATGTGAGCTTCGAGACCGGGCATGCCGCCGTATATGTGCAATCGCTGTACACCAATCAGCGCGCGGTGCTGGCCAATTATCCCGGCAGCAACAGCGCGCCGGCCTGGTCGCCAGACGGCAAGCAATTGGCCGTGGTGTTGACGCGTGACGGCAGCTCGCAGATTTACCTGGTTCGCCCGGACGGCAGCGGGCTGCGGCGCCTTTCCTTCAGCGGCACGATCGATACCGAACCGAATTTTTCGCCGGACGGGCAATATCTGCTGTTCACCTCGGATCGCGGCGGCAGCGCGCAGGTTTATCGCATGCCGGTTGACGGTGGGGCGGCACAGCGCATGACCTTCGACGAGGGCACCAATTTTTCGCCGCGGCATAGTCCGGACGGCAAGAGCTTTGTGTTTTCCCATCTGTTCAAGGGCAAGTTTTATATTGCCGTGCGGGACTTTCAGACCGGGCAGATGTCCCTGCTCACCGAAGGCGGATGGGAAAAAAGGCCCAGCTTTGCACCCAATGGCAAGCTGATTCTGTTTGCCAGCGAGGCGCGCGGTCGTGGTATATTGGCGACTGTTTCCAGCGACGGTCGTGTCAAGCAGCATATGTTTACGCAAAGCGGAGACGCACGCGAGCCAATGTGGGGACCCTATCCTTAATCAAACCTAACCAGCATAAGGGGAAGCGCTATGAAGAAACTCGTAATTGGTATTGTATTGGTCAATTTGCTTGCCGCCTGCGCCAGCGATCCGAAAAAAGAACCAGAAGCTGCAGCACCCAAGGCGGCAACGTCGAAGTCCGAAGGGACATCGGCGGCGTCTCAGGCTTCCGCTGCCAAGACTGAAGTTGACGAGCTGAACGACCCGAGCAGCATTTTGGCCAAGCGTAGCGTTTACTACCCGTTCGATGTTGCGGTGGTGCAGGACGAAGACAAGCCTGTCGTGCAGGCGCATGCCAAGCATTTGAGCGGGCACGCCAACCACAAGGTGCGCCTGGAAGGAAATTGCGATGAACGCGGCAGCAATGAATACAACCTTGGTCTCGGCCAGCGCCGTGCCGATGGCGTGAAGAAAATGCTGGAACTGGGCGGAGCAAAGGCCGGCCAACTGGAAAGTGTCAGTTACGGGGAAGAAAAGCCGCGTTGCAGCGACCACAGCGAAGCATGCTGGAAGCAGAATCGTCGCACCGATCTGAATTACGCGAAGTAAACGATGTTGAAGCAGCGAGCCTTCTTGTTGCTGGCTTTGTGTTGTGCCGTCCCCGCCCAAGCGGGGCTGTTCTCGGACGATGAGGCGCGCACACAAATCCAGCAGCTTGAGGCGCTTGTCCAGCAGCTTGAGCGACGCGCATCCAGGCAGGAAACTTTTGCCGAACAGCAATCCAAGTCGATCCTGGATTTGCTGGGGCAAATCGAGATGCTGGGCAGTGAAATCCGCAAGCTGCGCGGGCAGAACGAAGAGCTGGCACACGGCTTGCAGAATGCCGAAAAACGCGAGAAAGATTTTTATGTGGATCTGGATACGCGCCTGCGCCGTTTCGAACCCACGGAGAATAGCGCGCAAGCCGGCAGCGAAACTCCCGCAGAGACCATGCCGGCCGACCCTGACGATCCCGTATCGGAGAACCGCGCTTTTGAAGCCGCCTACGCCCTGTTCAAAGGCGGGAGCCATGCAAATGCGATCAGGCTGTTTCGGGAATTCATCGGCAAATATCCTGGCTCGGTGCATACGCCCAATGCCAATTATTGGCTGGGCAACGCGCAGTTTGTGCTGAAGGATTACGCGGGCGCGCTCGAGACCTATCAAGGGCTGATCAAGTCATTCCCGGATACCACCAAGGCGGCGGATGTGTTATTCGGTATTGCCGGATGCCAAATGGAATTAAAGCAGGAAGCGGTTGCCAAGAAAACCCTCAAACAGCTTCTTGCCAAATACCCTTCCAGCGAAGCGGCCGGCAAAGCCAAAGAACTCCTCGCTACCCTCAAGTAGTCTTTAAATGCCGCATGTGAACCCGGACGCGCAACTGCCGCCCCGAGACGGTGGGGCAGAGCTTTCGGCTGCGGGCGGGGCGACTGCGCAGTTGCGCATCAACGAAATATTTTTTTCCCTGCAAGGCGAAACCAGCCGCATCGGCCTGCCCACGGTGTTCATCCGGCTAACCGGCTGCCCGCTGCGCTGCACCTATTGCGACACCACTTATGCTTTTGCCGGCGGGAGGAACCTCGGCATCGCCGATATTCTCCGGCATGTCGCGGAATATGCGCCGCGTTATGTGACCGTCACCGGCGGCGAACCGCTGGCGCAGAAGAACTGCCTGCCGCTGTTGTGCGCGTTATGCGACGAGGGCTACGTGGTGTCGCTGGAAACCAGCGGCGCGCTGGATATCGGCGAAGTGGACGCGCGTGTGATGCGCGTGATGGACATCAAAACCCCAGCATCCGGCGAAGCCGGAAAGAACCGCTGGGAAAATCTGCCGCTGCTGAACATGCATGACGAAATCAAATTCGTGCTGTGCGACGAGAGCGATTACCGCTGGGCAAAACAAATCCTGCTGCAGCATCGGCTGAACGATAAATGCGCAGTGGCTTTATCGCCGGCGCACGGTATGCTCGATGCCACACAACTGGCCGAATGGATATTGCGCGACCGTCTGCCGGTCAGGATGCTGCTGCAATTGCACAAGCTGCTGTGGAACGACGCTCCCGGACATTAACCGCTTCAGGATGTCAATGATGAAAAATGCTGTTGTACTTTTGTCGGGCGGGCTGGATTCGGCAACCGTGCTGGCCATGGCGCGCGCGCAGGGATTTATCTGCTATGCGCTGAGCGTGGATTACGGGCAGCGCCATCACGCCGAACTGGCCGCCGCGCAGCGTGTCGCGCAGATGCTCGGTGCGCACGAGCAGCGGGTGATCGACATCGACCTGACCGGATTCGGCGGGTCAGCTCTTACCGACAACAACATCGCGGTGCCGCAGCAACCCAGCGCGGGCATTCCTCCGACCTACGTACCCGCGCGCAACACCATCATGCTGTCGCTGGCCCTGGCCTGGGCAGAAGTGTTGCAGGCGCAGGATATTTTTATCGGCGTGAACGCGGTGGATTATTCCGGCTACCCAGATTGCCGCCCCGCATACATCGAGGCCTTCGAGCGCATGGCCAATCTCGCTACCCGTGCCGCCGTCGAGGGCAGCTCCCTGGCCATCCATGCGCCGCTGCTGCACCTGTCCAAGGCAGAGATCATCCGGCAGGGAATTGCGCTCGGCGTGGATTACGCACAGACCGTTTCCTGCTATCAGGCAGACGAATCGGGACGCGCCTGCGGCGTATGCGACTCATGCCGCCTGCGCCGCGCCGGGTTTGCCGCCGCCGGCGTGGCCGATCAGACAGCGTATCGCGCAATATAGCCCGCCAAGCCTTGTTGAAAGCGGTGTTTTGCGTTGACAGAAAGAGCTAAACCCGTATAATTCGCGCTCTTTTGCGAAGGGTCGTTAGCTCAGCCGGTAGAGCAGCGGACTTTTAATCCGTTGGTCGCCAGTTCGAATCTGGCACGACCTACCAATTTGCAAAAAATCTTCTGTCTTGTAATGCCGCTTTAGCTCAGTTGGTAGAGCAACCGCCTTGTAAGCGGTAGGTCGTCAGTTCGAATCCGACAAGCGGCACCATCAGCCTGTATTTCCCGTTTAACGTCGCCCGTCAGTCAGCCTTGCAGCATTTTTTCAATTGCCGCCACGCGCGCCAGTCGCACGCGATCCGGAATGGTAGTCTGATCTGCGCAATTATTGGCGATTGCCCCAGCATCTACCGTGCGCGCGGCGGCCAGCAGTTGCAGCAGATAATCCGCCTGCGGATAGGTGTCTTGCTCGTTTCCCTTGCGCCCGCGCGCGTCCGAGGCGCAGGCTTGCAGCAGTTGCACGAAGCGTTCCGGCCTGCGCCACGCATCTGTCGATTGGAATAGCTTGACGATCGTCCCGGCGCGCAAGTCGGCGGCGCGATGGATGTCGCCGTGATAGCGTGCCGCGAGCAGTGCGAGGTCGCGGCAGCCGGCGGGCGCGCGCAGCCGCTGCGCGAGTTTTTTTATTATCGCCACGCCGCGCAACTCATGGCCGATGTGACGCGGCAGGATGTCCCTGGGCGTGGAGGCCTTGCCCAGGTCGTGCGTCAGCGCGGCGAAGCGCACTTCCAGCGGGTAATCGTGTTGCGCGGCATCGTCTGTCACCAGCAGGGTGTGGATGCCGCAGTCGATTTCCGGGTGGTATTTTTCCGGCTGCGGCACGCCGAACAGCGCGTCTACCTCGGGCAGAATTTTTTCCAGCGCACCGCAGCTGCGCAGCGCATCGAAGAAGCGTGACGGGGTTTTCTCCATTAGACCGCGCGCCAGTTCCTGCCACACGCGCTCCGCCACCAGCGCGTCCACCTCGCCGCTGCTTACCATGCCGCGCATCAGCGCCAGGGTTTCCGGGGCGATGCCGAAACCGAAGCGCGCCGCGAAGCGCGCCGCGCGCAGGATGCGCACCGGGTCTTCGCCGAACGCGTCGCTGACATGGCGCAGAATGCCGGCGCGCAGGTCGGCAACGCCGTTATACGGGTCGATCAGGTTGCCATCGGCATCCTGCGCGATGGCGTTGATGGTGAAATCGCGGCGCAGCAGATCCTGTTCCAGCGTGACATCCGGCGCGGCGTACACGGCGAAGCCCTTGTAGCCGCGCGCGGTCTTGCGCTCGGTGCGCGCCAGCGCGTATTCTTCGTGGGTCTGCGGGTGCAGGAATACCGGAAAATCCTTGCCCACCGGCTGGAAGCCTTGCGCCACCATCGCTTCCGGCGTGCTGCCCACCACCACCCAGTCATGGTCCTGCACCGGCAGACCGAGCAGCCGGTCGCGCACCGCACCGCCCACACAGTAGATTTTGGCGTCAACGTTCATCGGAAGTCTTATTTCTCATCGGGGATAGCCTGCTGGTTGTCCGCCGTCCTGCCCGCGATGATACCCATGCGCTGCTTGAGAGGGCGCGGCGGCGCGTCGAATTGTGTGGCGTAGTACATGGTGTTGCTCATCACTTTTTTAACATAATCTCGCGTTTCGTCGAACGGGATGGTCTCGGCGTAAATTGCGCCTTCCAATGGCTGTTCGCCGCGCCATTGGCGCGCCCGGTTAGGCCCGGCATTGTATGCTGCCGAAGCCAGCACCGGGCTGTTGTCAAACCACAACAGCACGGTTTTCATGTAGTAAGTGCCGAGGCGCAGGTTGGTGTCAAGCTGGTGGATCAGCGAATTGCGATAATTTTTCAGCCCGAGTTTTTTCGCTATCCAGCGCGCTGTCCCCGGCATGATCTGCATCAATCCAGACGCTCCGGCATCGGATTTCGCCGACGTGGAGAAGCGGCTTTCCTGGCGCATCAGGCCGTATACCCACGCTTCTTCCAGGCCATGCTCGCGGATATGTGCCTGCAATACATCGCGATAGGGGGCGAGGTAGCGCAGGCTGAAATCGTGAACGTTGACGGTGAGGTTCGCCGCGCCGATGGCGCGGTCGTACATATTGTAGCGTCGCGCGATTTCCGCTGCGGTGAGCAGCTCATGGTCATTGAAGTTGCGTAATGCCCAGCCCCATTCCTTTAATGCCTCGCCGCGCATGTCCATGCGGTATAGCGCCAGCGTGCGCTGGACGCCGGGCAGTTCCAGCATTGCCGCAATATCCTGTTTGCGGGGCTTGTAGGCGGTCGCGGCCGCGCCCGGTAGCGGCGCATCCGCCAGTTCTTCACCGGCCAGCTGACCATAAAAATTATGTTCGCCGCTCAACGGCACGAGCAAAAGGCGCGCTTCTGCGGGTTTGCCCAAGGCTTGCAGGGCGCGTGCCTTCCAGTAGTGCCAGGCGGCCTCGCCCTGTTGCGCTCCGTTCATCGCATCGATACTTGCCAGCACTTCCGGCCAGTCTTTCGCGCGTAATGCGGCGCGCACGCGCCATGCCGATTGCTGCTCGTTGAGCGGCATGTCTGCCGCCGCCTTGAACCATTGCAGCGCACGATTATCCAGCTTGCGCGCCGCTTCGTAGGCAAGCCAGCCAAAAAAATACTGCCGTTCGGCATCGGGGAAGCGGGCAGCCATTTTTTCCCAACGCGCCGCAGCCAGGTCGGGGGATTGCTTGGCGAGACGGTGCAGGGCGAATAGCGCAATGGCGCGCTGTCCGTCATGTTTTGGATCCAGCGCAAGGCTTTCCAGGTAGCGGTCGGCATCGGTCGCCGCGCGCCCCAATGCGGCGGGCGACACGGCGAAATTACCGGTCAGGTGCACGGCAAGCTGCTTGGCGAGCGACACATTGCCCGCTTCCAGTGCCAGGCGCACCCGCTGCCGGACATCCTGTTCGCTGATGATGCCGGCGGCCAATGCCGCCTCGAAGAGCGGGCCGCAACTGCCCGGTTGTCCCTTGCCGCTGAACCACAGCCGTTTCGCCTCGCTCAGTGCGGCAAGCTCCTGGCTGCGGTGGCGCGATTGCAGCGCATAGCAGGTCAGTTCAGTATCCTCGTTGAGCAGGCGCGGGTACTCCGCATCGAACTCGTCCCACTCCAGTTTTTTGCCGAGCACTTTAAGCCATTCGCCGCGCAGCCGGTCGATCATCGGCGTGTCTTCCGGCTTGGACAGAAAATCTTTTACTGGTTTTGCAGCGGTGGTTTCCAGGTTGAGGCGTAGCCGGTAATAACTGGCGTACACCTCCAGCGGGGAGCTTTCCAGGCGCTGCATGGAGCGCTCCAGTCTGGCTGCATCGCCGGCCTGAAACGCGTTGTGTGCCGCCAGAAAATCGGCATCGCCGGGCAAGGAAGCGCCAAAGACTGGCAGAGCAACCGACAACAATAGACAAAAGGTGAGCCTCATCAAAACCGCCAGCTTAACAACCGGGTTGAGGATAGCACATCATGCACTTGCTTAATCCGGCCTGCTTTTGCGCAGCTTCGCCCGGCGCTTGCGCTTGACGTGGGCATACCCGCGCCGATAGAATTCCCGACCATTTAATTCAGGTAAATAAATCATGAGCACAGATGTCCAGAAACGCATCCACGAGCAGGTCACCACGCATCCGGTGGTTTTGTACATGAAAGGCAGTCCGCAGTTCCCGCAATGCGGCTTTTCCGCCAACGCGGCCCGCATCCTGAACGCGCTGGGCGTGAAAGAATTGTTTACCGTGGATGTACTGCAGGATGCGGAAATCCGCCAGGGGATCAAGGATTACGCCAATTGGCCGACCATTCCGCAGCTTTACATCAAGGGAGAATTCGTTGGCGGTTCCGACATCATGACCGAGATGCACCAGAACGGCGAACTCAAACAATTGCTGGAAAACGCCTGATAGAACCGGCTCGCATGTTCCCGGTTTTGCCGGGACATGCTTCTTTGCGCCCCTCCCCATTGAGGGGGAGAGAATTTCTCCGGCTTAACGCCCTCCATTCCCGAATCCAAAATATCTAGTTCGAGCAGTTACCCGAAGTAACTAGCCCGAAATATATAGGCATTTAGGCATATATGAATTTTCGAAGAGAATGGATATAGTGCGCGCCGAGTGTTGCAGGTCAGCAGTTGGAGACAACTCTACTTTTCATACTCTCCTCCTCTTTGGGCGATCCACGATCGCCCATTTTTTTGCCTAGGATTCGGCGAGATGAGCGCGCGCGCGCGCGATGGCGGACTCCACTTGGCGCGGCGCGGTGCCGCCGGTGTGGCAGCGGCTGGCGAGCGAGCCTTCCAGCGATAGCGCCTGATATACATCCTCGCCGATCAGTGCGGAAAATTGCTGTAACTCGGCTAGACCGATTTCGTCCAGGCCGCAGCCGCGCTGCTCGGCGAAGCGCACCGCCAGCGCCACCGCCTCATGCGCATCGCGGAACGGTAGCCCCTTCTTCACCAGATAATCGGCCAAGTCGGTCGCCGTGGCGTAGCCTTGAAGTGCAGCATCGCGCATCGTTTCCGGCTTGACCATGATGCCGCCGATCATGTCGGCGTAGATGCGTAGCGTCAGCGTCAGCGTTTCCACGGTGTCGAACAGCGGCTCCTTGTCTTCCTGGTTGTCCTTGTTGTAGGCCAGCGGCTGGCCTTTCATCAGCGTGAGCAATGCGACCAGATGACCGTTGACGCGTCCGGTCTTGCCGCGCACCAGCTCTGGCACGTCGGGGTTTTTTTTCTGCGGCATGATGCTTGATCCGGTGCAGAAGCGGTCGGCGATGTCGATGAAGCCGAAGCGCGGGCTCATCCACAGGATCAGTTCCTCGGAGAAGCGCGACAAATGCGTCATGATCAGCGCCGCGCAGGCGGTGAATTCGATGGCGAAATCGCGATCCGAAACCGCGTCCAGCGAGTTCTCGCATACGCCGTCGAAGCCGAGCAATTCTGCCACCATCTCGCGTTTGATCGGGTAGCTGGTGCCGGCCAGCGCGGCCGCGCCGAGCGGCAGGCGGTTCACCCGCTTGCGGCAATCCGCGAGACGCTCCGCATCGCGCTTGAGCATCTCGAAATACGCCATCAGATGATGCGCGAAGCTGACCGGTTGCGCTACCTGCAAATGGGTGAAGCCGGGCATGATGGTGCGGGTGTGGTGCTGCGCCAGGTCGAGCAGCGCGTTTTGCAGCGCCTTGACCAGATGCAGCAGATCGTCGATTGCGCTGCGCAGATACAGGCGTATATCGGTCGCCACCTGGTCGTTGCGCGAACGCCCGGTGTGCAGGCGCTTGCCGGCATCGCCGACCAGCATGGTGAGGCGCTTCTCGATATTGAGGTGCACGTCTTCCATATCCAGCGACCAGACGAAATCGCCGCAGGCGATCTCGTTTTCGATCTGCGCGAGGCCGCGCCGGATGTCGTCCAGATCCTGCGCGGCAATGATGCCGCAGGCGGCGAGCATCTGCGCGTGCGCCAGCGAGCCTTGAATGTCGAACTTGGCCAGCTTGTGATCGAAGCCCACCGACGCGGTGTAGCGTTTCACCAGTTCCGCCACCGGCTCGGTAAATCTCCCCGACCAGGTATCTTTATCTTGCATCGCTGCCCTCACTTGTTCCAGAATGAAGCATGAATAACGGTACGAATGCCCACCATGCATAAGGCGAGCAGTATAAAACAAAACGTCTTGCCCGACGCGTTGCCCAACTTCCGCAACCTCGGCGTGACCTTGCGCATCCTGCTGATAGTCAACGGCTTGGCGTTGTTGCAGGCGTTGCTGCAGGCGAACACATGGGCGGATGTGCCGTTGCGCCTGATGCAGATTGCCACGCTGCTCACGCCCATCCTGCTGTCCGGCTTGCTGGTGCTGTGGGCAGTGCAGCCGTGGCTGAACCGCCTGCCCTACCTGCATGGAGTGCTGGCGGTGAATGCGCTGGTGATCATGCTGACGCTGGGCATCTATTATTACGGCGGCGAACTGTATCGCCCGCCGGGCCGCGACGGCGCCTGGTTCGATACGGTGCGCTATTTGCTGCTCGGCGCGCTGGTGTGCGGCATCCTGCTGATATATTTCCGCTGGCGCAGCCAGACGCTGTCGCGCGCTTTGCACGAGGCACGTTTGCAGGTGTTGCGCGCGCGCATCCGCCCGCATTTCCTGTTCAATACCATCAACGCCGTGCTCAGCGTCGTGCGCGCCAAACCCTGGCAGGCCGAAGCTGCGCTGCTGGATATGTCCGACCTGTTTCGCGTGGCGATGTCGGATGCGCAGGACCTCGTGCCGCTGCGCCAGGAAATCGAGTTGAGCAGGCAATACATTGCCTTGGAGCAATTGCGCATGGGCGAACGTTTGCGGGTGGACTGGCAAATTCAGGAGGCGCCGGGCGATGCTCTGATCCCGCCGCTGCTGTTGCAACCGTTGCTGGAAAACGCCGTATATCACGGCATCGAGCCGCTGCCGCAGGGAGGCAGCATCGCTGTCGTGCTGCTGCGCAGGGGCGACGAATTGCGGCTCAAGGTGGAAAACCCCTGTGCGCCGGGCGGCGTGCAGCACCCCGGCAACAAAATGGCGCTGCAGAATATCCGCGAACGCCTGGCGTTGCTATTCGATGTCGAGGCGAGCTATAAGGCCGAAAGCGGAATGGATTTTTATCGTGTCGAAATTACGTTGCCGTACATGAAGGAGGAAGCAATATGAGCACCGTCGAACTGGCATTGCGCGTCTTCATCGTGGACGACGAACCGCCCGCGCGCAGCCGCCTGCGCGACCTGCTGCACGATTGCAGCGAACAGTTGCCACTGGAAGTGGTGGGCGAGGCGAGCAACGGGCAGGAGGCGCTGGACAAGCTGATGGAGACGCCCGCAGACGTGGTGTTGCTGGACATTCGCATGCCGCAGATGGACGGCATCGAACTCGCGCAGCATCTGAATAAATTATTCAAACCTCCGGTGATCATCTTTACCACCGCCTACGACGCCTACGCGATCAAGGCCTTCGAACTGCACGCGATCGACTACCTGCTCAAGCCGGTACGCCTGAAGCGGCTGTTCGAGGCGCTCACCCGTGCGCGCGCGGCCGTGCCGGTACGCACCGAAGTGCTGCGCGAGCTGCTGCCCGAACCGCGCAAGCACTTCTCCATACACGAGCGCGGCAAGATACATCTTGTGCCTGTCGAGCAGGTGCTGTTTCTGCGCGCCGAACTGAAATACGTCACGGCGCGCACCGCCGGACACGAATACCTGCTCGAGGAATCGCTCACCGCGCTGGAAAAGGAATTTGCTGCGCGCTACGTGCGTATCCACCGCAACTGCCTGGTGGCGAAGGAAGCCATCGAGGGGTTCGAGAGGGGTGGCGAAGATAATGCCGAGAGCGCGGGCTGGATGGTCAAACTCAAGGGGCTGGACGAACTGCTTGCAATCAGCCGCAGACAGCAACATATCCTCAAGGAGTTCGGCTGAGCGCCAAACTATCGCGCTGCGGGCAAGGTCAGCGTTGCCCGCAACCCTCCCTGCGGAGAATCCGCCAGCGCCAGATGCCCGCCATACAGGTGAGCCAGGTCGCTGGCGATAGCGAGCCCCAGCCCGGTGCCCGGCACCTGCTGGTCGGCGCGGACGCCGCGTTGCAGCATGGCATCGCGCTGGTCGGACGCAATCCCCTTGCCATCGTCGTCGACGCAGATCGCGATCCGGTCATGCCCGGCGTGCGCACGGATTTCGATGCGGGAAATTGCCCATTTGCAGGCGTTGTCGATCAGGTTGCCTAGCATTTCCTGCAAGTCGTGTTCTTCGCCGCGAAATGCCAGTGCCGGTGCCAGCGGATGGACGACCATTTCCAGATTCCGCGCGGCGTGGATGCGTTGCATGGTGCGCACCAGACCCTCGATGGCGGGCTGCAGCGGCGTGCGTGCGCCGGGCATCCGCGCCGTGGCGGCAGCCTGCGCGCGCGCCAAGTGGTAGTCCACCTGTTTGCGCGCTATCTCGACCTGGGCGGCCACCAGCCGGGCCAGTTCGCCGTCTTCGCCCCCGGTCGCGTTGGCCGCATTGGCGAGGACGCTCAACGGCGTTTTGAGTGCATGTGCGAGATTGCCGGCCTGTGTGCGCGCGCGTTCGATCACCTCGGCATTTTGCGTCAGAACGCTGTTGAACTCCGTTACCAGTGGCATGATTTCCGTCGGGAAAGCGCCCTCCAATTGCCGCGTTGCGCCGCCGCGCACGCGCCCGAGGGCGGCTTGCAGGCTGCGTAGCGGGGCCGTGCCGACGAATACCTGCACCAGCGCAGCCAGCGCCAGACCGAGACCCAGTATGCCGAGCGCGAGCCAGAGCTCGCCCTGAAAGCGGGACACCGGCTCGATCATCAGGTTTTCGTCGGCGGCAACGATCAGCCGCAGCGGCAATCCGTCGATGCTTACGCGGCGCTCTACCATGCCCAGCCCGGCGCCTTGTGGCCCGGCGATGCGATGCCGGTGAACCTCTCCGGTTACGGGCGCGTCGGCGGGAACATCCAATACCTGATCCCACAAGGAGCGCGAGCGCAGCACGGCGCTCTCTGCCGGAAAGCCGGCCTCGGCGAGGCGGTCGATCTGCCAGTAAAGGCCGGCAAACGGCTGGTTGAGGCGCGGGTCGCCCGGCTGCATGGCCAGCTCCGGCCTGCCTTGTTCATCCAGCGCCAGTTGCGCGGTCAATTGATCGAGGTGGATTGTCAGTTCGGCGTGAAACTGGGTTTCCACATGCTGGTGAAACAGCTTGCCCAGGCCCCAGCCGGCGACAAAGATCGATGCGGCGATCCAGCACAGCGTGCCCAGCAGCAGGCGGTAGCGCAACGAACCGCGCAGGGCGGCAAAGGTCATGGCTGCACGGTCATTGCGGGCTGGCAAGACGGTAACCCAGCCCGCGCACGGTTTCGATGAGCTCCGGCGGCAGTTTCTTGCGCAGGCGCCCGATGAACACTTCGACAGTGTTGGAGTCGCGGTCGAAATCCTGCGCATAAATATGCTCGGTCAGGTCGCCGCGCGAAACGACCTCGTCACGATGGTGTATGAGATAGGCCAATACGCGATATTCGTGGCCGGTCAGCGTCAATGTCCGCCCGTTCACGCTAACTCGGCTGCTGCGTGTGTCGAGCGTCAGAGGCCCGCAGACCAGTTCGGTACTGGCATGGCCGCCGGCACGGCGGATCAGCGCGCGCAGGCGCGCCAGCAATTCTTCCATGTGAAACGGCTTGGTCAAATAGTCGTCGGCCCCGGCATCGATGCCAGCCACCTTTTCGTGCCAGCTGTCGCGCGCGGTGAGGATCAGCACCGGCATCGTGCGACCGGCGGCGCGCCACTTTTTCAGCACCGTGATGCCATCCATCTGCGGCAGGCCGATATCCAGCACCACGGCATCATAAGGTTCGGTGTCGCCCATGAAGTGCGCATCCGCGCCATTGCGCGCGATATCCGCCACATATCCCGCCGCACTTACGCCCTCGGCCAGTTGCGCGGCCAGCATGGGTTCGTCTTCCACCACCAGAATACGCATCAGCGTCCTTTTTCGAGAGGAATACTTTTGTCGTTCTTTTCCTTGATGCCGAGCACCGTGCCGTCACGGGCGTCGATCTTGAGCTTGATCAATGCGCCGTCCCCGCGCAGCAGCTTGATCTCGTAGCGCCAGCCCGCGTCCTTGAGCTCCAGCTCGACCTCCATGACACGCCCCGGATGGTCGCGCTCGACACGCTCAAGGATAGTGCGCAGGGGAAGTATCTCGCCAGCCTCAAGCGCGCGACGGGCGCGATCATGGTCGTGATTATCGCCGGCCTGGCTTGCTCCCATGCCGAGCGATGCCAGAATCAGGGCGGTTGCCAGCGCCATCGGCAGTTTGCATGAAAGTTTGCCCAACATCGCGATGCTCCGTACGGTTTCAATTCCATATGTTATAGCGCATCGATTCTGAACGCTGGATGAACGGCGTATTCACTTTGCGTTCAGGTCTACTCCCGCATAGTGCGCTCCCCATGTCCATTATCACAAGGAGAAATCATGAAACGAACCATCGCTGCCACCCTCGCCACCTTCGCCGTCGCTTTCGCGGCGCCGGTATCTGCCGGCCCGCGTGAAGACCTGCTGGCGCAGTATGCCAGCGCCACCCAATCGTCCGGTTTTTCTGCCGTGCGCGGCCAGGCCCTGCACACCCGAAATTTTGCCGGAGGCAAAGCCGACACTCCCGCCTGCATTTCCTGCCACGGCAAGGATACGCGCAGCCCTGGCCGCACCCCGGCGGGCAAGCCCATCGCCCCCCTTGCGGTTTCCGTAACGCCGACGCGCTACACCGACCCGGCGAAAGTCGAAAAGTGGTTCAAGCGCAATTGTATCGAAGTGCTGGGACGCGAGTGCACACCGCAGGAAAAAGGCGACTGGCTCGCCTACACGATCAGCCAATAAACGCCTTATAAAAGGAGACCAACATGAACCTCACCTATCGCCCGCTTGTATTGGGTATTACCGCGCTGTGTTTTTCCGCCATCGTTCTGGGCAGGGCCCAGGCCGGCGGCAACCATTTCTATGCACCGGTCGTCGACCAGGTGGTCAAGGAGGAGTGCGGCAGTTGCCACATTGCCTTCGCCCCATCGATGCTTCCGGCCAGCTCGTGGCAACGCATGATGGGCAATCTGAAGAATCACTTTGGCGACGATGCCAGCGTCGATGCGGAAACGGCGGCCAGAATAAGCCGCTATCACATGGCCAACGCGGCGGACGCCGGCGGCCAGCGTTACAGCGGCAAATTGCTGAAGGGCGTAGCCCCGGGCAGCGCCCCCCAGCGCATCACCGAACTGCCCGCATGGGTACGCGAGCACCGCAAGGTGCCGGGCTGGGAATGGCGGCACAAGGACGTGCGCACCAAGGCCAACTGCGCCGCCTGCCACGCCTATGCCGAACAAGGCTATTACGACGAATAAAGCAGTCATGTCACATCAAATCACACAGGAGAATTTCACCATGCGCATCATGCTCATAGTTTCCATTATCGCCTCCGGCTTGTTTGCCACTTCATCCTTTGCCCAGGATAGCCGGTCCGCCGGCGGCGCGAACCAGTGGCTGTCGATCCCGCAGATATACGACAAGCTCGAAGCCGCCGGTTACCGCAACGTCGAAAAGATCGAGCGCGAACGCGGCAGTTACGAGGTCAAGGCCACCGATCGCAATGGCGCGCGGGTCAAGCTGCACCTGCATTCGCAGACGGGCGAAATCATCGACCGGCGGCAGCGCAGTTCCGCGCGCGACAGGCACGGCGACCGTTACTTGTCAGGCGGCCATGACAATTTCACCGAATGCAACGAAAGACGCTGCCGCGACGACTTGCCGCAGCCGGATAGCGCCGCCGCGCCTACGGGAAAATAATCGATCGGGAGGTCATCCATGAAAACCTTGCTTGCCAGTCTTGTTGTTCTCGTCTCATTAGTATGGGGCCGGGATGTTTTCGTCGCCGGCGGTGCCGGTGGCGGCAGTCTGCCGTGGGTCGCGCGCCAGCAAGGCCTCTACCTGAGCGGGCTGCTTTCGGTCGCCATGATGTCGCTGGCCATGTTCCTGGCGGCGCGCCCTGCCTGGCTCGAGGGGCCGCTGGGCGGCCTGGACCGCATGTACCGCACACATAAGTGGGCCGGCATACTCGCGGTCGGTTTCGCCGCCCTGCATTGGCTGATCGAAATGTCGAGCGATATTTTGAAGGCCACGGTCGGGCGCGAGGGGCGACCGCCCAAGGAAAAATACAATGGATTGCTGGAGGTACTGCGCGATCTCGCCGAAGACATGGGCGAGTGGGCGATTTACGCCGTGCTGGCGATGCTGGCGCTGACGCTGTGGAAGCGTTTCCCCTACCGGCCCTGGCGCTTTCTCCACCAGGCGATGCCGGTGCTTTACCTGATGCTGGCTTTTCATGCGGTTCTGCTTGCGCCAACAGACTACTGGGCGCAGCCGGTGGGCGGGTTGCTTGCGCTGCTGCTGTGCGCCGGCGTGTATGGCAGCGTGCATGCGCTGGCGGGTCACATTGGCCGCGCGCGCCAGGTTTCCGGCACGATCATTGCGGTCGAGCGTCCGGCTGCCGATATCGTCGCCGTGCGCTGCCGGCTCGATGGCGGCTGGCGTGGGCATCGCCCCGGCCAGTTCGCCTTCGTCACCTTTGACCCGCAAGAAGGCCCGCATCCCTTCACCATCGCCAGCGCGGATCGGGGCGACAGCACCATAAGTTTTCAGATCAAGGCTCTGGGCGACTATACCCGCAACCTTCCCGACAGGCTGCAAACAGGGCAGGCAGTGAGGGTCGAAGGCCCCTACGGCCGTTTCGACATCGCCCGCCGCAACCCGCAAGCACAGCAAATCTGGATTGCCGGCGGCATCGGCGTCACGCCTTTTTTTGCCTGGCTCGAATCGCTCCAGGCACGGCCCGGAGAAGCGCCTGCCGCCGACCTGCATTACTGTACGCGAGACCGCGATGCGGATCCCTTTGTCGCACGCCTGAAGTCGCTTTGCGCTGCCTTGCCGGGTATTCGCCTGCATATCCATGGCGCCAGCCAGGGGGGCGTGCTCAACGCCGCAAGCATGGTTGCCGGAAAGGATAGCGCGCGCCTCACCGAGGTTTGGTTCTGCGGCCCGCAAGGTCTCGCAGAGAACTTGAAAAAAGGCTTGCAGGCCAGCTGGCGCGGCAAATTCCACTTCCATCAGGAAGCATTTGAAATGCGCTAAGGGGCATGGCAAAGAAGCCGCGCCCAAAATGAAACACCTCACAGGATTGCGAGATTTTTCAAAAATTGTGGTGCGCCATAAGTATTTCTTAAGCTGTGCCCTCTATCCTGCACCAAGTCTTTATCACATTGGGAGATTGATAGTGTCTCGTGTATTTCATGTTTCAAGTCTGGCGCTTATGGCTACCTTGTTTCTGACGGCGCAGCCTGCCGTTGCGGAAACGCCCAACGAAATACAGGCTGCGCTCAAGCAGGAAGCGGCTGGCGCATCGGGTTTCCAGGGGTTCTCGGCGGCGCGCGGGGAGGATTTTTTCAAGGCAAAACACGGCGGCGAATGGAGCTGTGCTTCATGCCATAGCGGAAACCCGGCGGCGCCGGGCAAACATGCCAGAACCGGAAAAGCCATTGGCCCGCTTGCGCCTTCCGCCAATGCGGAGCGATTCTCCAACCCGAAAAAGGTGGCGAAGTGGTTCAAGCGCAATTGCAGCGATGTGCTGAACCGCGTTTGCACGCCGCAGGAAAAGGGCGATGTGCTCGCCTATTTGCTGACCGTAAAAAAATAAGGGAGATGCCATGTCAATTTATAACCGGAAAATTTTCCAGGCGATTGCCGTTGTTTTGCTGGCGCTTGGCGTAGCGCTGCCGGCAGTGCAGGCCGACGATGACCGCGACGGGAAATACGTCGGAAAATACGGCGGAGAAAATCGCGGCAAGCCGTTGCAACTCGGGCAAACCAACTCCAAATTTCAGCAGGAATGCTCCGCGTGTCACATCGCCTATGTTCCGGGACTGTTGCCGGCTGAATCCTGGCGTAGGATTATGGCCGGTCTGGGCAAGCATTTCGGTTCGAATGCGTCGTTGGATGCCGAAGACAGCAAGGAAATTACCGCGTTCCTGGTGAGCAACGCCTCCAATCGCTGGAGCGCTCCGACTGCGCCGTTGCAGATCACCGAAGCGAACTGGTTCAGGCGCAAGCATGGCGAACGCGAAATCCGCTCGTCGATCTGGAAAAACCCGCATGTAAAAAGCCCGTCCAACTGCGCCGCCTGCCATCCGCAGGCAGAGCGCGGCGATTTCAGCGAGCGCAACATAAGAATGCCGTGATAAAAGGAGATCGTCATGAATCAACGTATTCTGGTTTGGGATGTGCCGACGCGGGTTTTTCACTGGACGCTGGCGCTGTCGTTTGTCGGTGCATTTCTGACCGCAGAGTCGGAGCGTTATCGCGATATTCATGTGATGCTCGGCTACACTTTGCTGGGTTTGATCGCCTTCAGGTTGCTGTGGGGATTGTTCGGCACGCACTATGCGCGGTTCCGTTCGTTTATGTTCAAACCGGGCGAGATCATCGCGTACCTGTCTTCGTTGCTCAAGGGAAAGCCGGTGCATTATGTCGGGCACAATCCGGCGGGAAGCCTGGCCATCTGGTTGCTGTTGGCGCTGGGGATTTCTTCCGGGGCGACCGGGTTGATGGCGTTTCAGGATTTCGGCGGCGATGCGGCGGAGGAACTGCATGAGCTGCTGTCCGATGCGATGCTGCTCGTGGTGTTGATCCACCTTGTCGGTGTTGCGGTAAGCAGCGTACTGCACCGTGAAAATCTGGTGCGCGCGATGATTACCGGCTTCAAACAGGCGCCCGGGCAAGAGCCTCCCGCAACCGCCACAACGAATGGCGGCATCCGCCGCCCTTATGCCTGGCTGGGTGTCATAATGTTGACTGCTGTCGTGGCCTTCTGGGCCGGCTATCCTGCTGCCGGCCTGCCGGGCACGGATGCGCAGGCGGCACACGGCGAGGAACACGATGACGATTGACAGGGCTCCCGGAGGAGTGCGATGCGCGTATTGGTAGTCGAAGACGATGCTTTGCTGGGCGACGCGATTCAGGCGGGCCTGAAGCAGTCCGGCTATGCCGTGGACTGGATGAAAGACGGCGTTTCGGCGGAACAGGCTCTCACCACCGAGCCTTATGCGGCGGTAGTGCTGGACTTGGGTCTGCCGCGCCTTTCCGGGCTGGAGGTATTGCGGCGCTTGCGCAAGCGGAGCGACTCGACCCCGGTGCTGATTCTGACCGCAATGGATGCGGTAGAAAGCCGCATCAAGGGATTGGATGCCGGTGGGGACGACTATCTGGTTAAACCTTTCGATATGGGCGAGTTGGCGGCGCGCTTGCGTGCGCTGCTGCGCCGTGCCAGCGGAAACCCTGAACCCCTGTTGCAGGCTGCCGGGGTGGAACTTGACCCCGCCGCGCATCGCGTGCTGTGCCGGGGTGAACCGGTCGAGCTTTCGGCCAAGGAATTTGCCGTGCTGCACATCCTGATGCTCAACGCGGGGAAAGTGCTGTCGCGCGCCAAGCTCGAAGAACAGCTTTACGCCTGGGGCGACGAGGTTGAGAGCAATGCGGTGGAGGTGTATATCCATCATTTGCGCCGCAAGCTATTTCCGGAACTGATCGAAACCATACGCGGCGTCGGCTATTTGATGCCGCGCGACAAGGCTACCTGAGATGCCGCAACGCGCATCGCTCAAATGGCGGCTGCTGGCGCTGGCCTTGTCGGTGACTACGCTGGTCTGGGTTGGCGCGGCCGCCTTTACCTACCTTGAGGCGATCGAGGAGTTCGACGAAATACTGGACGCACACCTGGCGCAATCGGCATCGCTGCTGACCTCGCAGGCGGCGCACGAAATCGACGAGATCGAAACCGAGCATACGCCGGTGTTTCACAAATATTCGCCCAGCGTGGCATTTCAGGTGTGGGAAAACGGCAAGATGCTCCGCCTGCATTCCGTCAACGCTCCCGGCAGTCGCATGACGGAGGTGGAGAACGGTTTCAGTTACGCTACGTTTGGCGGGCAGCACTGGCGCGTGTTCAGCACCTGGGCGGATGACGGGGTCTATTTGGTCCAGGTGGCGGAACGCACTAAAGCGCGAGAAAAGATCGCAAACGAAATCATAGTCGAGGTGATGCTGCTCCCGCTCCTGTTTGCCCTGCCGTTGCTGGCGCTGTTTTTGTGGCTCGCGGTGTTGCGCGGCCTGCGCCCGCTGGGCAAGCTGGCGCGCGAAGTGGGGCAACGCAAGCCGGACAATCTGGCACCGCTGGATGCTTTATCCGCGCCCCGCGAAGTGTTGCCGCTGATCGAGCGGCTCAACCGGCTGTTCGCGCGCATCGAAACCTCCATGGAAAAAGAGCGGCGTTTTACCGCCGACGCCGCGCACGAATTGCGCACGCCGGTGGCCGCTATCAAGGCGCAGGCGCAGGTGGCGCGCGCCGCTTCCGGGAACGAGGAACGTGCGCATGCGCTGGACAACGCGATTCTCGGCTGCGACCGCGCCGCCCACCTGATCGATCAGTTGCTGACTTTGGCCAGGGTCGATGCGCTGGACAACAGAACGGCAGAGACATGCCAGCCCAGGGCCATTGCGGCGGAGGCGATAGCCGCAATGGCGCCGGGAGCGCTCGAAAAGGGCGTGCAGATCGAGCTGCTGGAAAGCGACGAAGTTGCGGTGCGCGGCAACCCGGAGTTGCTGCGCATCCTGTTGCGCAATCTGATCGACAACGCCGTGCGCCATACGCCATCAGGAACGATAGTGCGGGTAAATGTCGTCAGCGAGCAGGATGCGGCCTGCCTGTCAGTGAGCGATAACGGCCCCGGAATCCCGGAAGAAGAGCGGTCGAAGGTGATGGAACGCTTCTATCGTCCGCTGGGCACGCAAGCCGGCGGCAGCGGTCTCGGGTTGTCCATCGTCAAGCGGATTGCCGAAGTGCATGAGGCGACATTGCGGATGCGAGCGGCGAGCGAAGGCAAAGGCTTGTGCGTAACGGTATGTTTCAAGAGCCTGCCGCAATAGGCCCTCAATTGACGGGCAACCGCTTTTCCGGGGGCCTTGTCAGGTACCGTAACGCGTTTCCACCCGAACGCCGATTTCGGCGCCAGGCATTCCTGCCTGCTGCAATTGCCTCAGGCAGCGTGCGCTCAGGGCGGGCGGCAGGTCAGCCGCGCAATCCTGTGACGATGCGCAGCGCCACCGTTTCGGCAACCTTGATGCCGTCCACCGCCGCCGACAGGATGCCGCCCGCATAGCCTGCGCCCTCCCCGGACGGATACAGCCCCTGTGTGTTGACGCTCTGCAAATCGTCGTCGCGGCGCTTGATGCGCACCGGCGACGAGGTGCGCGTCTCCACGCCGGTGAGCACCGCGTCCGCAAGATCGAAACCTTTGATTTGCTTCGCGAAGGCGGGCAGCGCCTCGCGGATCGCGGCAATCGCGTAGTCCGGCAGGGCGGTGGATAAATCGGTCAGATGTACGCCGGGCGTGTAGGACGGCTGCACTTCGCCGAATTTTGTTGAGGGTTTGCCCGCGAGAAAATCGCCAACCAGCTGCCCGGGAGCGCAGTAGTTTTCTCCGCCCAACTCAAAGGCACGCGATTCCCAGCGGCGCTGGAATTCGATACCCGCGAGCGGGCCGTTCGGGTAATCATGCTCGGGCGTGATGCCGACCACGATGCCGCTATTGGCGTTGCGCTCGTTGCGCGAATACTGGCTCATACCGTTGGTGACCACTCGCCCCGCTTCCGAAGTGGCGGCGACCACAGTGCCGCCGGGGCACATACAGAAGCTGTACACCGAACGCCCGTTGCTCGCGTGGTGCACCAGCTTGTAGTCCGCCGCACCTAATAGCGGGTTGCCCGCGCTGTCGCCGTAGCGCGCGCGGTCGATCAGCGATTGCGGATGCTCGATGCGCAAGCCGATCGAGAACGGCTTGGCCTCGATGTACACGCCGCGCCTGTGCAGCATCTCGAAGGTGTCGCGCGCGCTGTGGCCGATGGCGATCACCAGGTGATGCGTGGCGATACGTTCGCCGCTGCCGAGCACCACGCCGCATATTTTTCCGTTCTCGATTTCAATGTCGTCCACGCGGCTCCCGAAGCGGATTTCGCCGCCCAGCGCCTGAATCGTCTCGCGCATCTTCTCCACCATGCCCACCAGGCGGAACGTGCCGATATGCGGATGGCTCTCGTACAAAATCTCTTCCGGCGCGCCCGCCTTGACGAATTCCTCCAGCACCTTGCGGCTCAGGTGGCGCGGGTCCTTGATCTGGCTGTAGAGCTTGCCGTCGGAGAAGGTGCCTGCGCCGCCCTCGCCGAACTGTACGTTGGATTCCGGGTCGAGCACGCCCTGCCGCCACAGCCCCCAAGTGTCTTTTGTTCTTTCACGAACGGCCTTGCCGCGCTCCAGGATCAGCGGGCGGAAGCCCATCTGCGCGAGAATCAGCCCGGCAAACAAACCGGCTGGCCCCATGCCGATCACCACGGGGCGCGAGGCTAAATTCTGTGGAGCCTGCGCGACGAAATGGTAGCTGGTGTCCGGTGCGGGTTTGACATGCGGGTCGTTTTTGAAGCGCTCCAGAATCGCCGCCTCGTCGCGTACCTCCACATCCAGCGTGTAGGTGAACCGGATGTCGCGCTTCTTGCGCGCGTCCACGCCGCGCTTGAACACAACATGGCGGATCAGGTCTTCCGCAGGAATGCCGAGTCGCCCGAGGATGGCGGCCTTGATGGCGCTTTCGGGATGGTCGAGCGGCAGTTTGATTTCGGTAAAGCGCAGCATAAATTTATTGTAGGGCGGATGAGCGTAGCGTTATCCGCCGAATGAATTCTTGTGGTGAGTTCAACATACGGCGGAAGGCGCTACGCTTTTCCGCCCTACGCAGGCAGCAAACAATTGATCCAATTTTATAGAGCGTTAATTTTAATGATCCTCTGAATGGAACTTGCCATAGTTAAATATGACAAACCCGCATGCCATTCACTCGATTTCCCCTCTCTAAAATGGCCGCTCATGATTCCCATAAGTTCTAGCCGCTCTTGATTGATTCTCAGGACAGCGCTTCCACTTGATCCGCCAAAGGACAAGCCTTCCACCAAACAAGTTTTTGAACTCGGAATTGTGTTGTCTTCCTCGGAATAATCAATTTCTGGAAAGGATGCGATCGTGCAAGACCTAGCAATAGGCAAGTCATACTTAGCAGTACGTCTAAGTTTTGCTGGGAATCCGACAAAGTACATCTGATCCAGCATTTCTGGCTTTCGGCTATACGAAGTTGCTTCTTCAGGCAAACACAAAAGCATGTAATCGGGGTTGTCAGGTTTAAATACGATTTTGGAATGTAGCATTACGACATCGCTATTGTCATCGGGTTTATAAATCGTTAAGTCTTTGGCTGAAACAGCCAAAGGATGGGCGTCGCCACATGGAAGACAGTCCTTTTTGTTATATGCCCTTTGCATGATGGTAATTGACGCGAAGGCTTTAGACTTGTGTGAGTCTTCACGCATGGTGGGATCTACGTTGTGGCGATTAGTCACAAAGTAAGCATTCCCACGCTTTGTTTTTAGCCAAAAGCCCGATCCGTTTCCAGTGGCTGAATTTCCAATGTCATCAGAAAAAATTGTAACTATTTTCTGTACTGCGCAAAGAAGCGCGGCCTTTGGATTTGAAAGATATTCCGGTTCCAATTTAATTATCCCATTCAAAATTGAGCAATTGTAGAACGGGTGTAACCCGCCCTACCGATGCCCTTCCGCAATCATCCTGTCCAGCACCATCTACGCCGCGCGCCTGTCAGGCAACTTCATATCCACCACGATTTCGTCATAGGGCGCATACACCAAGCCGTTCTCGTCTTTCTCAATCGCCATCCATTCAATCAATCGCTCGCAGTCATTGTGTACATTTTTGTAGTCGCGCTTGAGTTGGCGCGCGAGTTCCGCAACCGTCATCGCGCCGCCTTCGCGCAGTGCGCCAATCAGCTCCCAGTGCTTGGGAGTAAACACGGAAAACAATTCACCAACGCCTTCGAAGCCGACGCCGAAGTAAGGTTGCGCAGGCTTGCCTTGCCTTGCGGATTTCATGGCGGCGGCAGCGCGGGTAAGGCTGGCAGTTACGGGTTCGCCTACGGTCAGGTGCAGCACGGCGTTGCCAGTTTTCATTTTGTCGCCTCCTTCACATCTTGCCAAAAGTCTTCGAGCAATTGAGTTCCATCGATAAAAGTGTAGGGGCGCTCGGTATTGCCTACATGCCTGTGGTCGCCTTTGCTGCGCTCGTTGTCATACCCGATTATCCGCTTGCCATCGCTACTCCAGGCCGCTATCGAGTCCCGCCAGCACCATCTCCGCCGCGCGCAGCACGGCGCGCGCTTTGTTCTGCGTTTCTATCCATTCGCTGTCGGGCACCGAGTCGGCGACGACGCCCGCGCCCGCCTGCACGTACAGCATGTTGTCCTTCACCACGGCGGTGCGCAATGCGATGGCCAGATCCATGTCGCCGTTGAAGCCGAGGTAGCCGACAGCACCGGCGTAAATGCCGCGCTTGCTCGGTTCCAGCTCGTCGATGATCTCCATCGCGCGCACCTTGGCCGCGCCGCTGACCGTACCGGCGGGGAAGGTGGCCTTGAGCACGTCCATCGCCGAGAGGCCCGGCTTGAGCGCGGCCTCGACGTTGGAGACGATGTGCATCACGTGCGAGTAGCGTTCGATGATCATTTTTTCGGTGAGCTTCACCGTGCCGTTTTGCGCGACGCGCCCGATGTCGTTGCGCCCGAGGTCGATCAGCATCAGGTGTTCGGCCAATTCCTTGGGGTCGGCGAGCAGTTCCTCGGCGAGATCGGCGTCCTGCTGCGGCGTCTTGCCGCGCGGGCGCGTCCCGGCGATGGGGCGCACCGTGACGGTATCGTCCTCCAGCCGCACGAGGATTTCCGGCGACGCGCCGACCACGTGATGGTCGCCCATGTCGTAATAGAACATGTACGGCGAAGGATTGACGCTGCGCAGCGCGCGGTACAGCGACAGCGGCGATGCCGGGAAGGGCTGCGCCATGCGCTGCGCCAGCACCACCTGCATGATGTCGCCGTCGAAGATGTATTGCTTGGCCTTGACCACCGCCTGCTTGAACGCGGCTTCGCCGAATTCGGACCTGGCTTCGCCGCCGTGCATCGGTGGCGCATGCGGGATGTCCACCGGCTGGCGCAACCGTGTCGTCAGTTCGTGCAGGCGCTGCTTGGCCAGCGCGTAGGCGTCGGCCTGTTCCGGGTTGGCATAGACGATGAAGGTGAGCTTGCCGCTGAGGTTGTCCACCACCGCGAGCTGCTCGGTGAGCATCAGCAGGATGTCGGGCGTGGCTATCGAGTCCGGTTTGCTGGAGATATTTTTATTGTTTTCCGGGGCCAGGCGTGGCTCGATGTAGCGGATCGTGTCGTAGCCGAAATAACCCGCCAGCCCGCCGCAGAAGCGCGGCAGGCCGGGCAGTTCGGCGACCTTGAAGCGCGTCTGGTATTCGCGGATGAAATCCAGCGGGTTTTCGACTTCGTGCGTGGTCTCGCTATTTTGGTGCGTCAGCGTGACCTGCTTGCCGCGCACCGTGATGCGCGTGTCGGCGGGCAGGCCGATGAAGGAGTAGCGCCCGAAGCGCTCGCCGCCCTGCACCGATTCCAGCAGGTAGGAATAGGGTTTGTTGGCGAGTTTCAGGTACAGCGACAGCGGCGTATCGAGGTCGGCAAAGGTCTCGGCAACCAGCGGGATGCGGTTGTAGCCTTGCTGTGCAAGCGTGTTGAATTCTTGTTCGGTGATCGGGTGCAACATAAAACCTCCGTGGTGCTGTAGGTCGGATGAGCGTAGCGCTATCCGACAATTTTGCGTCAGGTCTGTCGGATAACGCGATGAAACCGCTCATCCGACCTACAAAGGCATCAACACCATCGCCAACTGAGGAGGTAGTTTAATTTCATGTTCAAACGCGTTTGATAAGCGGCAAGGCAGCGGGCAGGTTGGCGATCACAGCATCCGTGTCCAGCGTTTCTACCGGTTCGCCGTGATTGTAACCGTAAGGCACGCAGAATACCGGGCAGCCGGCGGCGCGCGCCGCGAGGGTGTCGTTCAGCGAGTCGCCGATCATCAGCAATTGTTCGATGGGCACGTCGAAAAATTCCGCCACATGCAGCAACGGCAGCGGATGCGGTTTCTTTTCCGGCAGCGTGTCGCCGGACACGACGATTTTGAAATACTTCGCAAGGCCACTGCCTTCCAGAAGCGGCCCGGTGAAGCGCGCCGCCTTGTTGGTGATGCAGCCCAGCGGGAAGCCCGCCGCGCGCAGCGCTTCCAGGCCTTCGATCACGCCGTCGTAGGGCTTGCTGCCCAGCAGCAGCCCGGCGTAATGCTTTTCGAAAATCGGCATGGCGTGTTCGTACAACGCAGCATCCGGCGTGGCGTGCATCTCTCCGGTCAGCGCGCGCTTCACCAGCCAGCCCATACCGTTGCCGATGTAGCTGGCCAGCAGTTCCTGCGGTACGGGTGCGTAATCCATTTCGCGCAGCATGCGGTTGGCTGCTTCCGCCAGTTGCGGCGCGGAGTGCAGCAGCGTGCCGTCGAGGTCGATGGCGGCGGCGCTCACGCCGACCGGCGTGGAAAATCTTTTAATGGCTACAGCTTGTCGCATGGTTGCCTATGGGGCGGCCTTCTTTTCGGCTGCGCCCTGATCGGCTTTGCCTGCCGCCGCTGCGGGTTTTTCGTCTGCGGCTGTAGCGGCATTCCCGGCAGCCTTGCCGGCTGCCGGTTTGACCTCGGCTACCGCCGCAGAAGGCGTGCTTTGCTGGGGCTGGGATACAGGCTTGCCCATGTTGGGATCAATGGCCTTCTCCTTGACGTCCCTGTCGGCTTCTTTCCAGCCGAACAATACGGAGGTCGGGCTATGCGTATCGTTTTCCTTCATGCAATCTTCGGGCGTCTTCAGCGAAATGCGGCAGGCATAACCGATCGCCTCGGCATCGAGTGACTTCTGCTGGTCAGCGCCGGTAAACCGGTCGCAAGCGGCCAGCGCGAGGATGGCCATCGGCAATATGAGTCGGCGGGTGTGCATGATTACACTTCGGCGAGTGCGGCGCGCATCGCCGCGATTACGCTGTCGTAGCGGTGCGGGTCGCTGTCTTTGCGCGCGCCGAAAATAGCGGAGCCGGCCACGAAGGTATCCACGCCCGCCGCAGCCACTTCGCGGATGTTCGCGGGCCCCACGCCGCCGTCGATCTCCAGGCGGCAGTTGTAACCGCCCGAGGTTATCATGCTGCGCACCTTGCGCGCCTTGTCCAACACATGCGGAATGAATTTCTGGCCGCCGAAGCCGGGGTTCACCGACATCAGCAGCACCATGTCGAGCTTGGGCAGTGTGTATTCCAGCACTTCAAGCGGCGTGGCCGGGTTGAACACCAAGCCGGCCTTGCAGCCATTTTCCCGGATCAGGCCAATAGTGCGGTCGATGTGCTCGGAAGCTTCCGGGTGGAAGGTGATGTAAGTTGCGCCGGCCTTGGCAAAATCGGGAATGATGCGATCCACCGGCTTGACCATCAGATGCACGTCGATCGGCGCCGTCACGCCGTGCTTGCGCAGCGCCTCGCATACCAGCGGGCCGATGGTCAGGTTGGGGACGTAATGATTGTCCATTACGTCGAAGTGCACAATGTCCGCCCCGGAGGCGAGAACGTCGTCGACCTCCTTGCCCAGGGTGGCAAAGTTGGCTGAAAGAATGCTCGGAGCAATTTGATACATAACGTACCCTTCAATCAAGTTCAATATGCAAAACGCGCATTCTATCCGATACTCTTGCGGCCCAATGTTTATGGAATAATAAATTTACTTGGTCAGGAAGCATATGGTGTGCGTATTGTCGCGCTTCTTCAGGCCGCAGGGGCCGAATTTCCGGATTTCCGGTTAGCGTGAATTATATCTGTTCTTGTTGGCAATGAGACAAAGATGCGGCGGCTCACCGGTTCGGGCTGGCATGGTAGCCTGTGAAATTTTCCAACAAGCAAATAGCAGGGGGCCATCTTGGCAGAAGATTGGATAGAAAAATTTCCTGACACGCTTCGGCAGGCGGCGCATCCCATGGATATGTGCAAGGGGCAGCGCATCTTCTGCTTCGGTGACGAAGTGGATGCCGTGTATCGTGTGCTGGAGGGTGAGGTATGCCTGACGCGATTTTCGCCGGAGGGCGCCGAAATCGTTCTGTGTCGTGCCCGCGAGGGGGATTTCTTCGCCGAAGCCAGCCTGTTCAGCGCGCACTATCATTGCGCTGCGATCTGCACCCGTTCCGGGCGCTGCCTACGATTGCACGCGGGGACACTGCGCCACTGCCTGGCCAGTGACCCCGGTTTCGCCATGGAATGGGTCGCCACGCTGTCCCGCAACCTGCGCCTGCAACGGGCAGCCCAGGAGCGGCTGAGCCTGAAAAGCCTGCGCATGCGCGTCATCCACTACCTGGTAGATCGCGGCAAGGAGGGACGCGTGGAACTGGATCAGCCCATTATCCGCTGGGCGGCAGAGCTGGGAGTAAGCCACGAAGCACTGTATCGCACCCTGGCTAAAATGGAAAAGGAAGGCGTGCTGCAACGCCAGGGGCAAACCTTGACCCTGCTGCAACGCTAAGCCGCTGCGGTTCGAACAGGTATTTTTCGGGCTATGACATCGATCATATCGCCATGCCGTCCGCAAGCTTAAAATTCAAAAAGCAGCCATGCCGGGCCGGGGGCGCTTAAAAGCTGACGCTTCGACTTTGGCCGGCCAACCTTGATTTATTACACAGGAGCAATTTAAAACATGAAAAGAATTTTGATCGCAGCTTCAGTATTCATCGGAATAACTGGCTTTAATGTGGCATTCGCCGCCGACGAAAAAATGCGCCATGAAAACCACCGTCACGTCATGAGCATGATGGACACGCGGATTTCTCTGGGGCTGTCGGCGGAAATGAAACAGCACCAGCTATCGAACATGCGCGAGCATTTGGAAGCAATCAATTCCATTGTCGGTTTAATGGCGGAAAACAAGTTTGAAGAGGCTTCCGGAATAGCCCATGCCAAACTTGGTTTGAATCCTGAAATGCAGAGGATGTGCAGCATGTTCGGCAATGAGAAATTTATGGAGCTGGGAATGGCTTTTCATAAGAGTGGCGACGATCTCGGCAACGCATTGCAAACCAAGGATTTGAATGCTTCATTGCGCGCGTTGAACAAAACAATGCAGTATTGCGTATCTTGCCACGCGGCTTACCGTCAGTAATTCCAGCCCGCGAGGTATTGCCACAGCCTGGCATCAAGGCGGGCGGGTGATATTTGCCGGGTGATGCAGGCCATTAGACGGCAGGAATGTGTGCTACCCACGGCGCTCAGCGGAACTGCCAACAAGCTGTCAGCTATCTGACAGAAGACCTTCATCCCGCAACCACCAAGATGCCCCGATGGTTGCGGGAGGGGGATAATTATTTCTTGCCGCCGTTCACTGCAGCCTTCAAGTTGGCGCCGGCCTTGAATGCGGGCGCCTTGGATGCCTTGATCTTCAATGCCGCGCCTGTTGCCGGATTGCGGCCATTGCGTGCAGCGCGTTTGCGTACTTCAAAGGTGCCGAAGCCGACCAGTGCAACGCTGTCGCCCTTCTTCAGGGTGGCGGTAATGATGTCGATCAGTGCAGCGATGTTGCGGTCTGCATCTGCTTTTGTGCCGCCCGTCTTTGTTGCCAATGCGTCAATCAATTCTTTACGGTTCATGTGATTTACCCCTTGTGTTTGGTTACTGCACCATGCAGCGGTTTAAAGTTTAGCATTAAATGGTGCTAACTGTGGCTGCTGGCCATTGTTGCGCTGCTCGGACAGCCTATTGACAGATAAACGGAGAGCGGGGAGAGAACCCGGCGGGAATTGGCAAAAATCAGGGTGAAGCCCGATAGCTCGGTGGGCAGGGATTCCCGCAAAACCGCGCCGCTGCTGACGTTTGGCGGGGTATAAAAAAGCCGGGAAGGGTTGGCGGGTGCTTTGGTGGTGTAACACGGAACCGAACCCGCGTCCGCATCCCGACAAGGATAGCGAGGTTTTGATCTTGAGGGCGTGGATTCGAGTATTTGGCCGAATTCAATACGCCCACGCCTAGCGCTCAAGGGCGCATCGTCCCGCGAAACTTGGGCTGACACGGCCCACCAACCGTCGAACGCCAGTTCGATCCCCGGGATGCGAGATCGAACCCGAGTCCGCCAAGCCACAGCTCGGTTGCTGACTGCACTCCTATTTCGCATCTTGAACTTGTGGCATCGAGCGCGTGCAACTGCTGTCGGACGGCATCGATATCGTCTGGCGCGAGGTGGGCTGGAAGGAGTTGGCCGTCGAACTCGCCCCTAACACCATCGGCGGTGAGATGTTGGAGATGGAGGCAACGGCATGAATCGAACGGCAAAGAAGCTGATTGCAGACGGAAGCCCGCACGGGCGCCGGCATACAACGGGAACTCGACTTGCTGCACCTGTGGCACGTCAAAATTGAAGCGTGGATATTGAACGAAGCCGGGATTAAGTTTGTGCCAGTGCAAGCCGGTTTGCGGGTGGTGGCAAAATAATTCCGTTGAAATCCCTCATATATACCCATACAATGTATGCCAATGAAAAACGTTGAGCCTTTCAAGCCAAACGAACGGCAGGCCAAGCAATGGCTCAAGGAGGCTGCACAAGGCGACCGGCGCTTGTTCTTTTCGTCACACGCCGAATTACGAATGCGGCAGCGTAAGATTGGGCGCAGGCAAGTGCTGGAAACCTTGGGACATGGAACCATCAGCGAGCCGCTTCACCAAGACATACATGGGGACTGGCGCTGCAATATCAGTTGGCAACATGCCGGGCTGCGCGTCACGGTGGGTGCGGTGTTCAAGCTGAATGAAAATGGCGAATGGGTAATCATCGCAACGGTGTTCTAGGAGTAAAAAAATGTTGAAATATGACGACTGCGGGCTGCGGAATATCTGGCTGAAAAATGGCTACCGTTATGAGGCAATCGAAGGGCATGGCAAGTGCCTGGAGATAGCCGACATAAACGGGCTGCACCGCACCATTGCGCACCAATTGGTAAATTACCGCAAGCGATTGTCTGGCCCGGAAATCCGCTTCCTGCGGGTGGAAATGGGCATGTCGCAAAATCGGCTGGCCGACTGCATGGGTGTTGACGAGCAGACAATTTCCCTGTGGGAACGAAGCAAACGCCGCCCGACCGTGGCCGCCGAAAGAATGCTGCGCCTGCTTTATCTGGAACACGCTGACGGCAAAACCAAAGTGGCGAAAATGATTGCCCAATGGAACGACATAGACCGGCAAGAACTGGAAGAAGCCAAACAAGTATTTCAGGAAACCGATGATGGATGGCGAATGGCCGCCTGACCGATTAAGCGTGGCAACAAAAAAGAATCGCTATCAAAGGGCACAGTCTTAAAATCGTTTTCAAATGTCATCTTGAGTTAAAAACTCTCAAACTTCCGGCGAAAGTTTTGATGTAAAACACCATCAAACGCCAATAAAGGCGAGGGTTGCAGAGAAACTCTCGCAACATCTTGTAAGCGTTTAACGCATGGTTAAATTAACAATCCTCGAAACTTACATGAGGATTGAAAAATGACTACCGCAACGCTTCAACACCTCGCAACATCTGCCGCGCATACCCTAGCAGCCTGCGAACGGCGAGCGCTTGATGGCGTAGCGGCAACATGCGTAGCCATGAAGCGCGACGGCGTGAAGTGGCTGCGGTAGCGGAGCGGACACACTTGGAGCAGAGCTAAAGCAGAGGGCAGGTTCATCGCCTTCTGCGCTCTGTCCGATGACTGAGCGGTCAAGGCGTAGCACTGGCCGCGTAGCACAAGTCCTGACTGCGGGCAGAAAAATCCTACACTGCGCCTACACGGACACAAAACAACCGAAAATAAAAAAGACCTGCATCGCTGCAAGCCTTATGGGTACTGGTGGAGGTGAGCGGAATCGAACCGCTGGCCTTCTGATTGCGAACCAGACGCTCTCCCAACTGAGCTACACCCCCACGGCGGAACGAATGCTAAACAGAAATCTGCCGTTTGGGAAGCGGCATTCCGGTTGTCCGGTAAAAGTTGTCCAGATCGGACAGATCGTCGAACACCGCCGCAGCCCCCGAAAACCCCTGGTTGCGCGTGTAGCGGTTGGTGATAACGAATGTTCTGATGCCTGCCGCGAGGCTGGAGCGCAGGCCGTTTTCCGAATCCTCCAGCGCGATGCAGTCGGCGGCGGGCAGGCCCAGTTTTTCCAGCACCCAGAGATAAATATTCGGAGCAGGTTTTTTGTGCGGCACGATGTCGCCGCAGCCGATCACATCGAACCAGCTCTCGCCGTCCGTCCCCAGCCCTTGCTGCAACAGCGTGGCGACATTTTCCGGCGAGGTGGTGGTGGCGATGGCGAGGCGGATGCCGGCATCGCACGCATCGGTAAGAAGCTGACGGATGCCGGGGCGTAGCGGGATATGGCCTTCACGCAGCATGGTGTTGTAGTGCGCGGTCTTCACCTTGTGTAGATGCCTGACGAACTCTTCGAAATTTCCGGGCTTGGTGTAACCGGTCAGAAAACTTTCGATGAAATACTTGATGCGCTCCTTGCCGCCGGTCACGCTGAGCAGCTTGTCGTACAGCGCGACATCCCAGTCCCAGTCGAGGCCACATTCCGCAAAGGCCTTGTTGAACGACTTGCGATGACCGTCCTCGGTGTCGGCCAGCGTGCCGTCCACGTCGAAGATGATGGCCTGGATATGCATGGTTGATAATGGAGAGCAACCCTAGGGCGGAGTCTACCCGTCATGACGGGCGCATCCCGGACAGCCTAGCGCCCCATCCCGGGAAATTTCCCAGCCATCCCGCGCATCATCTTCGCCATGCCGCCGCCCTTGAGCATTTTCATCATTTTCTGCATCTGCTCGAACTGGTTGAGCAACTGGTTGACGTGCATCACCTGCACACCGGCGCCCATCGCGATGCGCCGTTTGCGCGAGGCCTTGATGAGTTCTGGTTTGCTGCGCTCCTGCGAGGTCATCGAGTTGATGATGGCCTCGGTGCGGTTGATCTGTTTGTCGTCCACCTTGGCGCCGGCCGCGGCTTGGCTGAGCTGCGCGGGCAGCTTGTCCATCAGCGCCGACATGCCGCCCATCTTGCGCATCTGCACGATCTGCATCTTGAAGTCGTTGAGGTCGAAGCCTTGTCCGCTTTTGACCTTTTTCGCGAGCTTCTCGGCTTCGGCGTGATCGACGCCGCGCTGCGCTTCCTCGATCAGCGACAGCACGTCGCCCATGCCGAGCACGCGCGAGGCCATGCGTTCCGGGTGGAAGGCTTCGAGGCCGGCAGGCTTTTCGCTCACGCCGACGAACTTGATCGGCTTGCCGGTGATGTGGCGCACCGACAGGGCCGCGCCGCCGCGCGCGTCGCCGTCCAGTTTGGTGAGAATCACGCCGGTCAGTGGCAGCGCGTCGCCGAAGGCCTTGGCGGTGTTCACCGCATCCTGCCCGGTCATCGCATCGACGACGAACAGCGTCTCGATGGGTTTGAGCGCGGCGTGGAGTTGTTTGATTTCCGCCATCATTGCTGCGTCGATTGCCAGCCGTCCGGCGGTGTCGACGATCAGCACGTCGTGATAGTGCTTTTTCGCGTAATCATGTGCAGCCAGCGCGATGTCCTGCGGTTTCTGGCTGATGTCCGAGGCGAAGAAATCGATTTCCAGCTGTTTTGCCAATGTGCGCAGTTGCTCGATTGCGGCCGGGCGGTACACGTCGCAACTGACCAGCAGCACCTTCTTCTTGTGCTGGTCGCGCAGTAGTTTTGCGAGTTTGCCGCTGGTGGTGGTTTTACCCGCGCCCTGCAAGCCGGCCATCAGGATCACGGCGGGCGGGGTGGTCGCGAGGTTGAGCGCGTCGTTGTGCTCGCCCATCAATTTGGTCAGCTCGCGATGCACCACGCCGACCAGCGCCTGTCCCGGATTCAGGTTGCCGATGACTTCCTGCCCGAGCGCGGCCTGCTTTACCTGGGCGATGAATTCTTTGACCACCGGCAGCGCGACGTCGGCTTCGAGCAGCGCCATGCGCACTTCGCGCAGGGTGTCCTGGATGTTGCTTTCGGTGAGGCGCGCCTGGCCGCGCAGCGTTTTGATGACGCCGGAGAGGCGGTTGGTGAGATTGTCCAGCATATGGGTATGAGGTTGCTTATGGTGTAGAATTCGCGAAGTCCTAAGTCTAAAACAATCTGGAACATCCCGGCAAAAAATGTCCAACGTTCTCCTTTCCCTGATCGCTGCCGCCGCCTATGGCGTGCTGGCCGCTTACTTCTGGCGGGCGCAGGTGCGCGGCGAAGGGGATATATTGAGCCGAGGAGCGGCGGGGCATCTGGTGCTGATCCCCTTGGTCGTGCACGGTTACCTGCTTACCCACGATGTGTTTGCCAACGGCGGATTCAATCTGAGCCTGTTCAACGCGCTGTCGCTGATCTTCTGGCTGACGCTGCTGGTGTATTGGCTGGCGCGTTTTTTCTATCCCATCGGCGGTTTGCAGGCGCTGGTATTGCCCATGGCGGCGGCAGTGGTGCTGTTGCCGGAGTTTTTTCCGTCCGCGCATCAACTGGAAAATACCGGCCTGTTCGCCTTCAAGGCGCACATTGGCGCCGCCATGCTGGCCTACAGCCTGTTCACCATCGCCATGCTGCACGCGGTGCTGATTTCACAGGTGGAAAAACGCCTGCATCACGCCAATTTGCCGCGCGTACTGCAAAGCCTGCCGCCGCTGCTGACCATGGAGACCCTGTTGTTCCGCATGATAGCCATCGGTTTCGTGCTGCTGACGCTGACGCTCGCGTCCGGGGTGATGTTTTCCGAGGAGATATTCGGCAAGGCGTGGCAGTTTAATCACAAGGCACTGTTCGGCTTTATCTCGTGGGGAGTGTTCGCGATATTGCTGTGGGGACATTATTCCTATGGCTGGCGCGGGCGCACGGCGGTGCGCTGGACGGTGAGCGGTTTTGTGTTTTTGCTGCTTGCCTACCTGGGCACCAAATTCGTCCTGGAAGTGTTGCTGCACAGATAAAGCCCATTGATTTTCTGCCCTTTTGCAATTCTTGATCCGCTGTGGGTTTGGCTCGATGTCGTTTCGTCAGAATGCGTGCTGGCAAAGGGAGGTTAAAGCAGGATGAAGTCTGAAGAGGGCGTGCAGACCAGCGTCTGCAGCATTGTCTTTCTCGATATTCCGCAGTTCTTGCAGCAACCCGGCGAGGTGCAGTTCTCGTGGCGCATCGAACTGTCCATGCTGCTCGACAGGTGTCTGAAAGGCATGGAACCGGGTCGCAGGATTATCGACGACACGAGCAATGGTGCCGTGCTTGCGTTTCTGCATTCCCCGGAAGATGCACTCTCATTTATCCGGCAATTATCCGACGAATTGCCAAAGCTGCAGAATTTTGCCTTGCGGGTTGGCGCACATCTGGGGCAATTAAGCGTGGTGCAAGGGCCAAGCGGCCATCCCGGCATCGCTGGGGATGGCATCAATGCCGCGCAGCGCGTCATGAGATTTGCCGGTATCAACGAAGTGCTGGCCTCGCGGGCATTTCAAGAGGAAATCGCCCGGTTGATGCCCGGCAACGCCGACCTGTTCTCGCCATATGGCAAACAGACCGGCAAGCACGGGCGCGAGCATGATCTGTTCCGGATGGGGCGGCAGTCGGCGCTTTTAGTCCCCGCTATACCCTCTGAGCCGCCGACAACGCCCTCCGCTCCATCGGCACCCTCCGCATCACCATTAGCGCCCTCTGAGTCTCCGGCGGCAACCTCTGCATCCCCTGAGTCCCCTGAGCCACCGGCACCCTTGGAACAAGATGCTCGGGATGCGGGCATCATGCCACCGGCAACGCAAGCGCCCGGCTTCGGCCTCAAGGTCGCCATAGGTGCGTTTTTGATAGTTGCCGCCGGCCTCTGGTTATGGGTTGCGCCCGGCAGCCCGGACCGCGGACAAACGCCGCCTGTCGCAGCCGATTCCGCCGGGCAGGATGCTCCAGTTCCGGATGCCGCCCCCGGGGTTGACGATTCTCCGCCGGTCGCCCAGCGGGAGCAGGCGAGTCCGGCCATACAGGAAGAACAGCGTTTGACCGTTGCCGCTCCGTCCGGTAAGGTAGCTCCGGCAAAGAAAGGCGCGCGTGACGGTTCGGATCGCTGCCCGAATTGTTCGTGTACCGACTTGATGACGAAGCTGTCGCTCGGGAGTGCATTGAACGAAACCGAACGACGTTACCTGACTGAACGCTGCAAGAAATGACGAGGGAGAAAGCCGATGTTCGTAGCCGCTAAAAGGCTTTGGGCGATTGTCGCACTGTCTGCGCTTATGGCCGCATGCGCGTCGGCGCCGAAACCGCTTGCCCAACCGATGGATTTTGAAACCGCCATTCGTGCGCTGACCAGAAACCTGCTGGCCCAATTGAACAGCAACCTGCCAATTCTGGCATCGCCCGACGAAATTACGGTGGCCGTTGAACCGATGATTGACGCCAACACGGCCGAAGTAACCTTGGCGAGCCGCCGGATCGACGAACTCGTTCTCGATGAAGCGCGCAAGCAGTTCCCGAAAATCAGGTTGCTGCCGCTCAACTCGAAATCCGCTGAAACCGCCAAATATATGCTCACCGGCATGATTAAGCCGGAGCCTAAGGGCAGCGCCGACGGCCCGGCGATTTATCACATCAGGTCGGCCATTGTCGACTTGAAGACCCACCGGGTGGCAGCCAACGCCGATGTACGGGTGATCGATCCCAAGCTGGACGCGACTCCGATCAGCGCATTCCAGGATAATCCGATGTACACCAAGGATAAGCGGGCCGACAGCCTGGCCAGGATTGTGGAGACCGAGCCGGGTCAGTTGGCGGACGAGGGATACATGGACGGCTTGACGACGGCTGCGCTGATGGCCGATGGCGACCGCATGTACGACGGGAAAAACTACGAAAAGGCGCTGGGTTTTTACAGGGAAGCCTCGCTGCGCCCCGACGGCCAGGCGATGCGGACCTATGCGGCGATGTATCAGGCATACCGCAAACTTAACCGGATGGAGGATGCCGAAGTTGCCTTTGGCCGCATGATTGCGTTGGGCCACAGCACTAATAATATGAATATAAAGCTTTTGTTCGGCGTCGGTAGCACCCAGTTCATTGCGGATTACGATCTGCGCAGCCAGTACGCCATCTGGCTCCGGCAAATTGCCAGATTCTTCTCCAAAGCCGATAGCTGCCTGAACATCGTTGGGCACAGCAGCCGGACGGGCAATGAGGCTTACAACGAATCTCTGTCGTTGCAGCGTGCGCAAACTGTGCGGAATCTGATGCAGAAAGATTTCCCGGACATCGCGGCGCACTCGAAGGCGACAGGGCGCGGCTGGAAGGAAAATATCGCCGGGCTTGGCAGCGACGACATACGGGATGCCATCGACCGCCGGGTCGAGTTCAGGGTCATACCGTGCAGCAGCGATGCCGAATAACGGGCGATATTCTACAGGTTGCATAGAATGCCCCAAATGTCGTAGAATTCGCGCCCTTTTGCTGGGCTAATAACTTAATAGGTTTTATATGGTCATTATTCGTCTTTCCCGTGGCGGCTCCAAGAACCGTCCGTTTTACAATGTGGTGGTGGCGGATTCGCGCAACCGCCGCGACGGTCGTTTCATCGAGCGCGTCGGTTTCTACAATTCGGTAGCCACTGAGAAGCAGGAAGCGTTGCGCCTGGACCTCGCTCGCGTGAGCCACTGGCAGAGCAAGGGCGCGCAATTGAGCGAAGCCGTCGCCAAGCTGGTCAAGCGCGCCGGAGCCGTGGCAGCCTGATTTAATAAGAGTGCCGCTGCGGCCTGATTCGAGAGTGTCGCTGCCTGGGCATGACAAGGCGGGCGCCATGGTCGTCATGGTCGTCATGGGGCGCATCGCAGCCGCACATGGCATACGCGGTTTGGTCAAGATCCAGCCGTTTACCGAGCATGTCGACAGCCTGCTGGATTACCCGACATGGTGGATCGGCCATGAGCACGGCCCGTGGCGCGAGGTGGAAGTCGACCAGCGCGAGGCGCACGGCAAGACACTGGTCGCGCAATTGCCTGATTGCCCGGATCGCACCGCTGCCGAAAAGCTGAAGGGTCTTCTGATCGCTGTGCCGCGCAGCAGCCTGCCGCAGCAGGGTGAGGGCGAATACTACTGGTCTGATCTGATCGGGCTCGCGGTGGTGAACGAAGCGGGCGTGACGTTGGGCACGGTTGCAAACCTGCTGGAAACCGGCGCGAACGAGGTGTTGAGCGTTAAGGGCGACAGCGGTGAGATGCTGATTCCGTTCGTGGCCCAGGCCATCAGGCGGGTGGATTTGAAAAACAGCACCATCCATGTGGATTGGTCGGCGGATTACCTGCGATGATCTTCGATGTCATCACGTTATTTCCGCAGATGTTCGATGCGCTGACGCAATGCGGCATCACGCGGCGCGCGGCAGAACAAGGCAGTTATGAATTAAAGACGTGGAATCCGCGCGATTTCACGAGCGACAACTACCGCACCATCGACGACCGCCCCTACGGCGGCGGCCCCGGAATGGTGATGCTGGCAGAGCCGCTGGCGGGCGCGATCAACGCGGCTAGGCAGCGGCAGGCGGCAAGCGGGGTGGCAAAGAGCCGAGTGGTGTACATGTCACCACAGGGCAGGTTGCTGACCCATGCGGTGGTCAAGGAATTGGTGGCGCAGCCGGATGAAGGTTTGATTCTGCTGGCGGGGCGTTACGAAGGTATCGACGAGCGCCTGTTGCGCCAGCAGGTGGATGATGAAATTTCCATCGGCGACTACGTGTTGTCCGGTGGCGAGTTGGCGGCAATGGTGTTGATGGACAGTCTGGTGCGGCAACTGCCCGGTGTGCTGGGCGATGCAGAATCGGCGGAGCAGGATTCGTTCGTGCGGGGCCTGCTGGATTGCCCGCACTACACCCGTCCGGAAATATTTAATGGTGAAGCCGTGCCCCCGGTGCTGTTGTCCGGCAATCATGCCGAGATAAATCGCTGGCGGCTTCAGCAGTCGTTGGGCAGGACGTGGTTGCGCAGGCCGGATTTGCTGGCCAGGCGCGATTTGACAAAAGAGGAGTCTCGGCTTCTGGCAGCGTTCCAGAAGGAACAAGACCCGATAACTAAAGGAGTAGTAAAGTGAATCTGATCGAAACATTGGAACAAGAAGAAATCGCCCGCCTGGGCAAAACCATCCCGGTTTTTGCGCCCGGCGACACCGTGGTCGTGAACGTGAACGTGGTCGAAGGCGAGCGCAAGCGCGTGCAGGCCTACGAAGGCGTGGTGATAGCCAAGCGCAACCGCGGCCTGAATTCCGCCTTTATCGTGCGCAAGATTTCCGCCGGCGAAGGCGTGGAACGCACCTTCCAGACCTATTCGCCGGGCATCGCCAGCATCGAGGTGAAGCGCAAGGGCGCGGTGCGCCGCGCCAAGCTGTACTACCTGCGCGAGCGCTCCGGCAAGTCGGCACGTATCAAGGAAAAACTCACCGCAAGGTGAGTTATCAGAGAAGGCTCATGCCTGCGCCAGCAGGCGTTATGCCGGAACTAAAAACCCGCAATCTGCGGTTAAACGCCGGCTGGTTTTTCTGAATGATAAAAACGGGAGCGCGCGCTCCCGTTTTTATTTGTGCGCTATCATCGCGGCATGGACTATCAGGCAAAACTTAAAACACCGTTCGGCGTGCTCGGCATCCGCTGTACCGGCGAAGCGCTGACCGGCATCGACTTCCTGCCCGCAACTGAAAAACCGCAACGCGCCACCAGTGTGTTCGCGAAGATCGTATGCGAACAATTGCTGCACTACCTGGAAAACCCGGACGCGCAGTTTTCCGTGCCGCTCAAATTGCACGGAACAAAGCACCAGCAAAAAGTCTGGCAGGCCATGCTCGCCATTCCGCGCGGGCAGACGCGCAGCTACGGTGAAATTGCCGCCGAGCTGAAATCCTGCGCGCAGGCCGTCGGCCAGGCATGTGGCGCGAACCCGATCCCCGTCATCGTCCCCTGTCACCGCGTGGTGGGCAAGGCCGGCCTGGGCGGTTTTGCGCATCACGCGAGCGGTGGCCCGCTGGACATCAAGCGCTGGCTGCTGGCGCATGAGGGGGTGCTGTGAGCAAAAAACCACAATTCAAGCCACAGAGTACACAGAAAAATCGCGGTATTCATTTCTTTATTACGCAGTGCTTGCCGATAGAGGCATCTGCACTCGACGCCCTATTTGTTTTCTCTGTGATCTCTGTGCCCTCTGTGGCTAACTGCTTTTCCCGGAATGACTAACACCGAGCTGCTCGACGAATTCTGCGACAACCTGTGGCTGGAGGACGGCCTGTCGCGCAACACGCTGGACAGCTACCGGCGCGACCTGACCAAGTTTGCCGCGTGGCTGGAAAGCCAGCGCGGCCTGCCCATCCCGCAAACCTCGCACGCCGACATACAGGGCTTCCTCGCACATCTGGTCACCGCACAGAAGGCCAAGCCGAGCAGCACCGGGCGCGCCATCTCCAGCCTCAAGCGGCTGTTCCGCTACCTGCTCAGACAAGGCAAGATCGCCACCGACCCGACATTACAGATCGACACGCCCAAGCTACCGCGCAACCTGCCCAAGAGCCTGACTGAATCCGATGTCGAGCAGTTGCTCGACGCGCCGGACACCCAGACCCCGATGGGCCTGCGCGACCGCACCATGTTCGAAGTGCTGTACGCCACCGGCCTGCGCGTGTCGGAACTGGTGACGCTACGCATCACTCAAGTAAGCATGGACATGGGCGTGGTGCGAGTGATGGGCAAGGGCAGCAAGGAACGCCTGGTGCCGCTCGGCGAAGAAGCGCTGGACTGGCTGCGCCGCTATCTGGCGGAGGGGCGAGGCGTGCTGCTGGGCAAACAAATCAGCGATGCGCTGTTCGTCACGGCCAGAGGCGAAGGCATGACGCGGCAGATGTTCTGGTACCTGATCAAGAAGCACGCCAGAACCGGCGGGCTGAACAAACCGCTGTCGCCGCACACGCTGCGCCATGCATTTGCGACGCACCTGCTTAACCACGGAGCGGACTTGCGCGTGGTGCAGATGTTATTGGGCCATGCGGATATTTCGACGACGCAGATTTATACGCATGTGGCGCGGGAGCGGTTGAAGCAGTTGCATGCGGTGCATCATCCGAGGGGGTGATTGTTTGTGCCGTTCGCCCTGAGGTATCGAAGGGTGTGGCGTGATTAATGGGTATCGCTACGCTCAACCCATCCTACACGCTGCGCTCGGCGGCGCACAGGGGAAAGAAAAACAGAAAATGTAGCGTGCGCTGTGCGCACGCTACGCTGGCTTGCTAGGCGACACGTTTTTTGAGTTGGTTATACCATTCTGGGTAGGGCGAGACTGTAAAATAGTCCAACAATTCCATAGTGATTTGCGGCCAGATTCGAGGGTCATCGGCAATCAGTCGGACTAAGACTTGACTGGGATCATCTTCGCTTTTTGTACTCCGGAGTATTTGATTCTTGAAATGCACCACCTCGTCTCGCGTTGCCTGTAAATATAGGAATCGTTCCCAGATGGCTTTACCTTTTGCTGTTGGGACGCCCACTATTCCCGGAAGGAGGGTACCAAGCTTCTCTAATGTCGACAGTTGCCTTTCGGCCTCGCGTCGAGTTAATTGTTTGCGTTCCCCCTTTTTTGTTTTTATCTCGACACTGTCGTTAGGGGCACGCATCAGGGCATCGTTGCAAAAGGCTTCAATTCCTTGATATGCAAAGAATACAGCCACCATGGTTTTTTCCAAATAGTCGTAAACGTTAGCGATGTCTGAGCTTATATGCTTCACTAAACCATCTGGCGACCGTACATCGACAAATTTGAATGCTCGCTTTAATACCTCGGCTTCTTGCGCAGCGGAGTGCGAGATATTCATCGCCATAGCTACTGGACTCGGGGCGATGAAGTTGATTTGACCGATGCCTTGCACCTCCCCGGAACAACTTGCGAACAATTGTGATCCAGACGGGAAGCTTGGGCCTCCCGGATATGCTGGAGGAAGTGGTGAGGTGATTTGGGTAACAATCGCGGAGCGCCAATCAATTGGCACTTCGTCGGTCTCCTGTAATGGTGCCTTTTGTGTCATCTAACAAAATTGAAGTAAGCCACTATTTGCTGTCGCCTCCAGATTTCAACCACCTTGCCGCATCCAGCCCGCGCAATAACCAACGGACATTGCGCCGTATGTAAAATCATCCGTCAACACGTAGATGATTCACGCCGTGGCTGGTTTGCCGTCAGGCGGCTTCCATCAGGCACAATTCGTGCAGCCGCTGTGGCGACAATTCCAGTCCGTTCGGCCAGCACAGCGCACACGCATCTATAAAGAATCGTTTGAAAAATGCCTCGTCCTTGAGGGCGGTTAGCAAGCTGCCAGAACGATCTTTCAAGTAGGCTGCACCATTAAAATGCCCTTCGCTGCCATCCGAGAATTGCAGTGTGATGGAGAAGTTTCCGTCGTAGCGTGCGTTAAGGATTTTAATCACGATCAGTTTTCCACAACCCATTCGCCGCCGTGTCGTTTAATTTCTTCATGCATGGCATCTGGCGCAAGATCGAGTTCGCCCGGCCAGGTTACAGCGCCGCCCACGACAGTGACTTGTCTGAATTGTGCCGGGTCAATCAAATGTGAAAACACACCACGGAAAAATCCGGGGAGAAATCGAACCACGCCTTCGAGGCCGTCCACGAAGCGCACCCAAACGGCGTAGTCGTCAATCACTCGAACTTCATTTACTCTCCAGTAGGCGGCCATGATCACTCCAAAGGTGCAATGGGTTTGGGTTGCTGCTTTGCTTCGCAAAGTGTCCAGTCTTCGAGCAATTCCGCCTGATGCAGTTCAGCCCAATCCAGCACGAGGCTCAACGCGCGTCTGGGCATTTTGCCCTCTTTTACATCCAATGTCCGAATGTTGATGCTCGCCTCGAACTCTCCATACTGACAGTGAAAATGCGGCGGCGCGTGCTCATTCCAGAACATCTGGATCACGATCCCGAAGAACTGGCTGATGGTTGGCACAACCTTACTCCTTCAACCACCGCGCCGCATCCAGCGCAAAATACGTCAGTATCCCATCCGCCCCGGCGCGTTTGAACGCCAGCAACGCTTCCAGCACACAGGCCTGTTCGTTCAGCCAGCCGTTCTGTGCGGCGGCTTTGAGCATGGCGTATTCGCCGCTGACCTGGTAAACGAAAGTTGGTGCCTTGAACTCATCCTTCACGCGGCGCACGATGTCCAAGTAAGGCATGCCGGGCTTGACCATCACCATGTCGGCACCTTCCTGCAAATCGAGGCCTACTTCCCACAGTGCTTCGTCGGAGTTGGCCGGATCCATCTGGTAGGTGTACTTGTTGCCCGCGCCGAGGTTGCCGCTGGAACCGACCGCGTCGCGGAACGGGCCGTAGAAGCTGGAGGCGTATTTGGCGGAATAGGCCATGATGCGCGTATGGATGCAGCCCTTGCGGTCCAGCGCGGAGCGCACCGCGCCGATGCGCCCGTCCATCATGTCGGAGGGGGCGACGATATCGGCCCCGGCGACGGCATGAACCTGCGCCTGCTGCGCCAGCACTTCCACGGTCTCGTCGTTGAGGACGTAGCCGCTGTCGTCGATCAGGCCGTCCTGGCCGTGGCTGGTGTAGGGGTCTAGCGCGATGTCGGTCATCACGCCAAGTTCGGGGAAGTTCTTTTTCAGGGCGGCGACCACGCGCGGCACCAAGCCGTCCGGGTTGTAGGCCTCTTTGGCGTCCAGGCTCTTCAGCGGTGCGTCGATCACCGGGAAGATCGCCATCACCGGGATGCCCAGCTTTACGCATTGCTCGGCATCCTTGAGCAGAAGATCCAAAGTTTTGCGCTGCACCCCCGGCATGGACTTCACGCCCTCGACCTTGTTGCCGCCTTCCAGCACAAAAACCGGGTAAATAAAATCTGCTGGAGTAAGCACATGCTCACGCATCAAGTCCCGTGAAAAGGCATCACGGCGCATCCTGCGCATCCTGGAGTGAGGGTATTGTCCGAGTGTTTGCATGATTTTTCCTAAAAATTTTGGATATTCTGGAACTATTTAAGAGAACGCTTATCTGATATTGTGAACGATGATTAATCGTTCCCCGTTTCTCCTCCCTGAGCGGGCGTCTTAACCCCTTGTTAAGACTTTTTTGCCCCTAGCCTTCTCCTTTTGGCTCAGGGGCAATTTTTTGCCTGTCAATCTTTCAGCCAGCCCGCAATCACCCTTTCCGCTTCCTCCGTGCCGATCTTTTTCAGGCTGGAGAACAACTGCACGGTGCACTGCGAAAAGTGTTCGGCCAGGTGCGATTTTACGCGATTCAGCGTCAGTGTGGCTTGCTGGCGGCTGAGTTTGTCCGATTTGGTGAGCAGGATATGCACTGGCTTGCCGGTCGGCGCGAACCAGTCCAGCATCGTCTCGTCCAGTTCGGTCAACGGGTGGCGCGCGTCCATGATGACCACCAGTCCTGCCAGCTCCTCGCGGGTTTGCAGGTATTGGCTCAGCAATTGCTCCCAATGCCGCTGCACGTCAGGCGGCACCTTGGCATAACCGTAGCCCGGCAAATCCACCAGGAAATTGTTGTCGCCCAGCGCAAAGTAGTTGAGATGCTGGGTGCGCCCCGGTGTTTTGCTGGTGTAGGCCAGCCGCACATGATTGGCCAGCGTATTGATCGCGCTCGACTTGCCCGCGTTGGAACGCCCGACGAACGCAACTTCCCTGCCGCCGTGCTGCGGCAGGTCGCGCAGATGGTTGACCGTAGTGTAGAACGCCGCCTGCGAGAACAGACCCATTACCAGCCAGCAAAAATTTTGTCGGCGGCGGCAATGGTCGCGGCGATGTCCGCGTCGCTGTGTGCGGCGGAGACGAAGCCCGCCTCGAAAGCCGACGGCGCGAGGTAATGGCCCGCGTCCAGCATGGCATGGAAGAAACGGTTGAACGCTTCCTTGTCGCAACTCATCACTTCGGCGTAGCTGGTCGGCAGCGACTTGCTGAAATACAGGCCGAACATGCCGCCAACCGATTGTGCGCAGAACGGGATGCCGTGTTTTTGCGCCGCCGCAGTCAGGCCCTCGGTGAGCTGTTTCGCCAGTTGCGCAAGGCGTTCGTAGAAACCGGGGCTCTGCACCAATTTGAGCGTGGACAGCCCGGCCGCCACCGCCACCGGATTGCCGGACAGGGTGCCAGCTTGGTAAACCGCGCCGAGCGGCGCGAGGCACTGCATGATGTCGCGCCGCCCGCCGAACGCCGCCGCAGGCAGGCCGCCGCCCATCACCTTGCCCAGCGTGACCAGATCGGGCTTGATGCCGTAATAGCCCTGCGCGCCTTGCAAACCGACGCGGAAACCGGTCATCACCTCGTCGAGGATCAGCACCGCGCCGTATTTCGTACATAGCGCGCGCATCGCTTCGAGGAACTCGCGCTTGGGCGTAACCAGATTCATGTTGCCCGCCACCACTTCGACGATCACCGCCGCGATTTCGTTGCCCGTCGCGGAGAAGGTTTTTTCCAGCCCGGCGGCATCGTTGTAGTCCAGCACCGTGGTCAGAGCCGCGATCTCGGCGGGCACGCCGGACGAGCTCGGCTGGCCGAAGGTCAGCGCGCCGGAGCCAGCTTTGACCAGCAAGCCGTCGGAATGGCCGTGATAGCAGCCTTCAAATTTGATGATGCGCGAACGTCCGGTAAAGCCGCGTGCGAGGCGGATCGCCGACATCGTCGCTTCGGTGCCGGAACTGACCAGGCGCACCATCTCCAGGCTCGGTAACAGTTTGCATAACAAATTCGCCAGTTCCAGTTCGGCCGCAGTCGGCGCGCCGAAACCCAGCCCCTGTGCGGCCGCATCCTGCACCGCTTTGACCACTTCGGGGTGGCAATGGCCTACGATCATCGGCCCCCATGAACCGACGTAATCGGTATATTTCTTGCCGTCCGCGTCCCACACGTAGGCGCCCTGGCCGCGCTGGAAGAACAGCGGCGTACCGCCGACCGAGCGGAACGCGCGCACCGGCGAATTCACGCCGCCGGGGATGACTTTTTGGGATTCGTCGAATAGGGACTCATTATTGGAAATCTTGGGATTATGCGAAGTCATGCTGGTTTACCTTGTTCAAATAGATTGGAAAATTGTCTTGCTGCGCCTTCGATATCCGCTGGGGAAAATACCGCCGAAATCACCGCCAGGGCATCCGCACCCGCATCGATCAACCGCGCGGCGTTCTGCGGCGTAATGCCGCCGATCGCGACGATGGGCGCATCCAACTCGCGGCGTGCCTGGCGCAACAGATCGAGGGTGGCGGCCACCGCACCCGGCTTCACCGTGGAAGAAAAAAAACTGCCGAATGCCACGTAATCCACACCCTGCCGCACCGCCTCCTGCGCCAGCGCCAGGCGATTATAACAAGACGCGCCGATGATTTTACCGCTGCCAAGCAGTGCGCGCGCTTCCGCTACGTTGCCGTCCGCACCGCCCAGATGCACACCGTCCGCATCCACCTGCCGCGCCAACGCAGCGTCGTCATTGACGATCAGCGTTACGGCAAATTCGCGCGTCAATGCGCGCAACGCCTCCGCCTGCTTCAGGCGTAATTCACCGTCGGCAATCTTATTGCGATACTGCACCACCCGCGCTCCGCCCAGCAACGCCAGGCGCACCTTGCGCAGCAATTCCACCGTGTCGGGCTCGTCAGGCGTGATCGCATATAGCCCGCCAAACGCCCGCTGAAAGAGTCCCCTCCCCTTCAGGGGGAGGGTTAGGGCGGGGGTGGGGTTAAAATGCGACATGACGTTTTTTTCGATACTGCAAACCCCATCCCCCTCGAACCCACCCCCATCCTAACCCTCCCCCTGAAGGGGAGGGGACGACCGCTCTCTCTCCCTCTGGGAGAGAGTTGGAGAGAGGGTATTACCTCCCCCTTGAAGGGGGAGGGGTTAAATCCTGCTGCACATTCCTGCATTCGTTAATTCGGGCGTACGGGTTGCTCTTCATCCTCTTCCCCGCGCGCCCAGAACAACCGGTCCGGGATATGCTGGCCCATGCCGGGGCGGAAGCCCGCGTTCAAGGTTTGCCAGGTGTATTCCTGCGCCTCCTTGACCGCTTCCGGCACGTCCACGCCCTGCGCCAGCAGCGCCGCAATCGCGGCGGACAATGTGCAGCCGGAACCGTGATAAATTCCCGGCAGGCGCGCCCAGCTATCGCTGCCGATCACGCCGTCGTCGCCGTAAAGGGTGTTGATGACCTTGGGCGTTTGCTCGTGGGTGCCGGTAATCAGCACGTACTCGCAACCCATGCGCAGAATACGTTTGGCGCACTCTTCCAGGGTCGGATCGTCCTCGTCGTTGTCCTCGTCCTGCGCGAGGCGGCGCGCCTCCATGCTGTTCGGCGTGATAATGGTGGCCTGCGGAATCAGCAGTTCGCGCATCGCATCCAGCATGTCTTCGTTCGCCAGTTCGTCGCCGCGCCCCGACGCCAGCACCGGGTCGAGCACCAGCGGGATATCCGGGTAATCCGCCATCACTTCGGCGATGGCCGCAATATTTTCCACGCTGCCGAGCAGGCCGACCTTGAATGCCGCAACCGGCACATCCTCCAGCATCGCGCGCGCCTGATCCACCACCCACTCCGGATCGATCGGCAGCACGTCGTCCACCCCGCTGGTATCCTGCACGGTAATGGCGGTGACCACCGACAGAGGATGGCAGCCCATGCTGGAAATAGTCAGCAGGTCGGCCTGCAAGCCGGCGCCGCCGCTGGGGTCGGTCGCGGCAAAACTCATTACGAGCGGGAAAGATTCGGACATGATGTGGGCAATGGTAAAATGCGCTTTCGGGCGCGCATTTTACCCTAATAACCGCAAAGACAATTTCGAAAAAATGGAGTCCTGATGCGTATCCTGCATACCATGCTGCGTGTGGCCGACCTGGAAAAATCGCTCGCTTTCTATACGGGCGTGCTCGGCATGAAATTGCTGCGCCGCGCCGACTACCCGGAAGGGAAGTTCACCCTGGTCTTCGTCGGCTACGGCGACGAAGCCGGCAGCACGTCGATCGAGCTCACCCATAACTGGGGCGTGGAAAAGTACGAACTCGGCAACGCCTTCGGCCACATCGCGATCGAGGTAGCCGACGCCTATGCCGCCTGCGACAACATCAGGCAGCGCGGCGGCAGGGTGGTGCGCGAAGCCGGGCCGATGAAACACGGCAGTACGGTGATCGCGTTCGCCGAAGACCCGGACGGGTACAAGATCGAATTGATCCAGAAGAAACAACCCTGAAACGCAATCCGCAGATTACGCAGATATTCAGTCATCTGCGGATGCGTGCCAAATCACCCAATAAGTGTGTCGGCAGCTTTAAAGTGACTCGTTGTTTAATCGGCGAAAATCTGCGTAATCTGCGGACAACTGTTTTTTCTATAAGATGAATGAAACGAACCCGGTATTGAGCGCGCGCAAGCTGCGCAAATGCTACGGCGGGCAGCCGGTGGTGGACGGGCTGAACCTGTCCATCCGGCGCGGCGAGTGCTTCGGCCTGCTCGGGCCGAACGGCGCGGGCAAGACTACCACGCTGCGCCTGCTGCTCGGCCTGATCGCACCGGATGCGGGCGAACTGCGGTTGTTGGACTATCACGTGCCGGAAGAGGCGCGCCCCGCGCGGCTGCGCGTCGGCGTAGTGCCGCAGATGGACAACCTCGATCCGGACTTTACGGTAGCGGAAAACCTGCTGGTGTACGGGCGCTACTTCGGCATGAGCGATGCGGCCATCGAGGCGCGCCTGCCGGAGCTGCTGGAGTTCGCCAGCCTGACCGGCAAGCGCGACGCCCGGGTGCCCACCCTGTCCGGCGGCATGAAGCGGCGCCTGACCCTGGCGCGCGCGCTGGTGAACGACCCGGAGGTCATCTTCCTCGACGAGCCGACCACCGGCCTCGACCCGCAGGCGCGCCACCTGATCTGGCAGCGCCTGCGCGAACTCACCGCGCGCGGCAAAACGCTGCTGCTCACCACGCACTTCATGGACGAAGCCGAGCGCCTCTGCCACCGCCTCGCGGTAATGGACAACGGGCGCCTCATCAGCGAAGGCTCGCCGCGCGAACTGATCGAACAGAACATCGAGCCGCAGGTGGTCGAGGTGTTCGGCGAGCACGCGGCGGCATGGGCGCAAGACCATGCGGCGCGGCATGCGCAACGTTTCGAAATCAGCGGCGAGTCGGTATTCTGTTACGTGCTGGATGCGCAACCGCTGTTGGCAGAATTGCAACAGCACCCCCAATTGCGCTACCTGCATCGCCCGGCGAACCTGGAAGACGTGTTCCTCAAATTGACCGGACGGGAGATGCGCGAATGAATAGCCGCATTGCATGCGAGAGAAGGGGGAAGGAGGAAGAGAGAAGGGAAACTGCCATGCCCGCTTTCGCCCTTGAGCGGCGCAGCCGCGATCCCTTCTCCCTTCTCCCTTCCCTTCCAAGGCACCCATGAGCAAGAATCATTTTGCCCTGCCGCGTCCAAGCCTGCGCTTCGTCCCGATCTGGCGGCGCAACTTCCTGGTGTGGCAGAAGATGGCAGGCTCGTCGATCCTCGGCCATCTCGCCGACCCGGTGATCTACATGCTGGGTCTGGGCTACGGGCTGGGCGGGATGCTGCCCGAAGTTGGCGGCATGTCCTATATTGCCTTCCTCGCCGCCGGAACGGTGTGCTACAGCGCCATGAACAGCGCCAGCTTCGAGGCATTGTATTCCGGCTTCGCGCGCATGCACGAGCAGCGCACCTGGGAGGCGATCCTCAACACGCCGATCACTCTGGACGATATCGTGTTCTCGGAAATCGTCTGGGCGGCGAGCAAGAGCCTGCTGGCCGGGATGGCGGTGCTGGCGGTGATCTGGGTTCTGGGCCTGTCGCATTCGCCGCTGACGCTGTGGCTGATCCCGCTCGCGCTGCTGGTCGGCCTGTGCTTCGCCTCGCTCGGCCTGATCGTGACCGCCATCGCGCCCGGATACGATTTCTTCATGTACTACTTCACGCTGGTAATCACGCCGATGGTGCTCTTATGCGGCGTGTTTTTTCCGGTCGCGCAGTTGCCGCCGCTGCTGCAAAATATCTCGGCTATCCTGCCGCTGACGCACGCAATCGACATCGCGCGGCCGCTGCTGAACAACGTGATCCCGGCGCAATTCTTGTGGCATGTCGCCGTGTTGCTGGCTTACACGCTGCTGGGGTTTTATGTGTCGCTGGTGCTGTTCCGGAAAAGGCTATCGCAATAACGAATCTGGAAGCGCCAGGCGAACATTCGGGAAGCGATAACACAGCGCGATTTCAAAAGTGACACGAATTAAGCGCGGCTCCCAATCGCCTGCCGTAAAGCTGCACTCTGTGAATGACAGGGTAGTGCCAATAGCGGTCGCTTGCTGTTGTCATTACAATCTAGCAGCTTCGCGTTAGGATTGACAGCAAACAATGACCCAAAGGATAAAAATTATGAGCATGGAAGAAGCGGTACGAAAATCCAAGTTCACAGTGCTGATCGGCAAGAACGGCGCCGGAAAGAGCACATTATTGCGCGCACTGAATGCTGGTAATAATCCTAATATTAAGTACGTTTCCCCCGAGAGAGGTGGAACGCTAAAATACGATCCGAATGTCGATAACAACATTTCTTCCAATGCGAACTGGTTGAAGCAGAGCCGACAAACGAATAGATTTGAGCAATTTCGCCAGCAAAGTGCAGCTCAATTTAGAAATCTTGAGACATCTGTTCTGCGCGAGATTGAGAAGCATGCCGATAAGCGTGCTGATCTGACATATACGTTTGACGCGGTTCTCGAACAGATAAATGCGTTACTTCCCGCAATCAGGATGGTTCGCAATGACAAAGGCGGCTTCTCGGTTCAAACGAAAGCGGGTGAGCCGCTTGACGAGTCGAACATGTCTAGCGGTGAATCAGAGTTAATAGCTTTAGCCATCGAGGTTTTGGTGTTCTCGCGACAGTCTATGGAGGACAAAATTCTTCTATTGGACGAGCCAGACGTACACCTGCATCCCGACTTGCAGCAGAGATTCACTGCTTTTGTCGAATCAGTCGCGGTGGAACACGATATCCGCGTCGTCATCGCAACCCACAGTACCGCAATCATCGGCGCATTCTCGAAAACAGCTGATCTTCAGATTGTTCCCGTCTCACAGCGCGGCCAAGCCCACTTTCCTACTTTCAAGCGATCTGATGTCTGTGAAGGAATTCTGCCCATTTTCGGCACTCATCCGCTTTCGACAGCCTTCAATAAGTCCCCAGTTGTTCTTGTGGAAGGAGACGACGACCGACGAGTTTTGGAGCAAGTCGTTCGTTCGGGCGGTGGAAGGGTTGCGTTCGCACCATGTGTCGTGGGCTGCGTAAATGAGCTTTCGGAGTGGGAAGACTGGCTGGATCAGTTTCTTCCTGTCTTGTACGACACTCCGCAAGCTTTTTCGCTCCGTGATCTCGATGATGTCCAAGATTCCACAATCAACGACCTTAATCATGTATGCCGCATCCGTTTGAATTGCTACGCCATCGAGAACTTACTCTTGTCGAATCAGGCTCTCGAAGAGCACGAATTCACTGCTGACTCCTTCAGAGCCACCCTGCGAGCTAGGGTAGGAAAATTCCCCGCCCACAAGTACACCGCTGCGGTGCATGCGCTGATTGAAAATTTCGAAATTCGTAGGACCATAAATATCAAAGATATTCGAAACATAATTGTGGCAGAGCTTGGCTGTAGTAAGCCATGGGAAGTTCTGGTGGGTCAGTTGATCGCTGCTAACATTTCTGTCGCTAATGACAATCCACATTCCATACAGACCTACCTCGGGCAGAAAGCCATGAAAAACCTTTTCGCCTACGAACAATAGGGGCCACCGCTTCTCAATGACCGCAACGTGTCGGTACCTGAAATTCACCCAAGGGAATCTGGGGCCGCAAGACCGCAGGGGTCTTCCCACGAAACATAGTCGCGCTGTGCGCTCTTTGTTTTTTGAATGAAAGCTGCTGCCCATGTGGAAGGGATAGAGCAATATGCCCCATACAACTTTGGCGATGGCAATGGGCAACTGTTTTTTGAAAAGGATGATGGTGGAAATATTAAGTTTCATTTTTCTTGGAGTTGCCTATAACAGGCATTGGGTGGCGGTTCAGCCGAAAAGTGAAATTGCTTACCGACTGACAGTTCTCAGTCTATAAGCCGCAAGGCTAGTAAGTATTTGACCGTCAATTGGTTTTGATACATACTGACCATTATGACCATAATGGTTGGATAAGGTAACATGATTACTGAAACAAGTGCGGTTAACTTCAGACAAAACCTGGGCGAAATGCTTAATCAAGTGCAGTACAGGCACGATAGCGTTGTCATCAACAAAGATGGCAAACCTGTTGCCGCATTGGTTGATGCTAGATTGTTCGAGCGCATTCGACGTATGCAAGCTCGCTTTGATGCGCTATGCCAGCGCATTGAGTCAGGTTTTGCGAATATTCCAGAGACCGAAGGGCTGGCTGAAATTAATGCCGCCGTCAATTCTGAGCGAGCGCTGGTACGCTCAGCGGTGAAGAAACGTTAAGCCATCGTGGCTACGTTGCGTGTCGTACTTGATACAAATGTACTTCTCTCGGGCATTGCTTATCCAGCAAGCATACCGGGGAGAATAATGTCAGCATGGCGTCACGGTTCGGTTGATGTGCTGCTTTCTGCTTACATCTTGGATGAGTTGAGGCGCGTCCTGCCTCGACTGACTAACCGGCATGGTTTGACATTGGCCGAAATTGAGGACTTGGTAGACATTCTTGCTTTGCAAGCTGAAGTCATTGAGCCGCTACCAAGCGTTGAGCCTGAATTGCGCGATGTTGATGACCTTGCCTGTATTGGGAACTTTGCTGGCGGCGCTTAAGACATCAGGGGTTGATTACCTCATCACTGGTGATAAAGATTTGCTGGCAGTGGGTGAACGTTGTCCAATCGTGACTCCCGCCAACTTCTGGGCAACACACGCTGGGCTTTGATCTCTAAGTGATCGTTAGTCCGCTGTATCACCATTAAATTTCAACTTTGCTATTGGCGGCTTGCGCAGCCAGCCATCTTCCCTGATGCGCGTGTATGGCGCTACCCGTATAATTCGGCCATTGTAAATTCAAGTGGCTGCTGATCACATGCTTTGGGTTAAGTCGTTTCACATCATTTTTGTGGTGAGCTGGTTCGCCGGGTTGTTCTATCTGCCGCGCATTTTCGTCAACCATGCGATGGCGGTCGAGCCCGCCGAAATCGCGCGGTTGAAGCTGATGGAGCGCAAGCTGTACCGCTTCGTCACGCCGATTGCCTGGCTGGCCATCGGTTTCGGCCTGTGGCTGTGGCTGGGCTACGGTTTCGGCGGCGGCTGGATGCATGCCAAACTCCTGCTGGTGCTGGTGCTGCTGGCCTACCACTATTACTGCGGCCATCTGGTCAAACAATTCGCCGCCGACCGCAACACGCGCAGCCATGTGTTCTACCGCTGGTTCAACGAAATGCCGGTGCTGCTGCTTACAGCTATCGTGATACTTGTCACCGTCAAGCCGTTCTGATGCCCGATTTTTTCGCCCCCTGCCCGCGCGGCCTGGAATCCATTCTGCTCGGCGACCTTGAAGCGCTCGGCGCAAACAACGTGCGCGCCACTGAAGGCGGCGTGCATTTCTCCGGCGACTGGGCGCTGTGCTACCGCGCCAACCTGGAGAGCCGCATCGCCAGCCGCATCCTGTGGCGCGTCGCGGACACGCAATACCGCAGTGAGCAGGACATTTACAAGGCGGCGTTCGATCTGCAATGGCAGCGCTGGTTCGACGTAACCAGTACGATCCGCGTGAACACCACGGCGATCCGCTGTCCGCTGAAGAGCCTGGAGTACATCACGCTGCTGGTCAAGGATGCGGTATGCGACCGCTTCCGCGCGCACTGCAACGAGCGCCCCAGCGTGGACACGCTGCAACCGGACATGCGCATCCACGTGTTCATCGAAGACAACAAGCTGATGCTGTATCTGGATACCTCGGGCGACGCGCTGTTCAAGCGCGGCATACGGTCACACACCAACATCGCGCCGATCCGCGAAAACCTCGCGGCGGGCATTTTGCGTTTAGCCAAGTGGCAGCCCGGCACGCCGCTGCTCGACCCGATGTGCGGTAGCGGCACATTCCTGCTCGAGGCGGCGCAGATGTCGCTGAACATCCAGCCCGGCATCGCGCGCGGCTTCGCCTTCGAGAAGCTGAAAAACTTCGACGCGGCGAGGTGGCAGGCCATGCGCGAACAGGCAATCGCCGCGCAGCTGCCGGCCAAACCGCTGGAAATCTACGGCAGCGACCTGTACGGCGATGCGCTGAAAACTTCATGGCGCAACCTGCAGGAAGCGGGGCTGGCGGAATGCGTGCAGCTCAAGCAGGCCAATGTTCTGGAAATATCGGCTCCGTCTGAACACGGGATATTGGTGGCGAACCTGCCCTACGGCGAACGCATGGGCGAACTGGACGAACTGGCGGAGCTGTACCCGAAACTGGGCGATGCGCTGAAGAAGAAATTCGGCGGCTGGATCGCCTACCTGTTCACCGCCGACAAGGCGATCCTGAAACTGATGCGCCTGTCTCCGTCGAAGCGCACGCCGCTGTTCAACGGCGCAATCGAATGCCGCCTGCTGGAATACAGGATCGTGTCGGGCAGTAACCGCAAATAAATAGTGGTTGAGGCAGCAATGGGCAGCTTCTTTCACCTGCGCACAAACCGCTACAGGTACGTACCCGGCATATACATGCTGCCACGAATAGCCAAGCACGGCATTATTCGCTAGCATGGCATTGATAGATTTCGAAAAATGCAGTGATTTTCGGATAGGCACCCGGTTGCGGCAAGCGATCAGGGCAAAAGGAACTGCGGCTCTCAGGGAGAAAAGCGATGCGTTATGCCACTATGAAATCTCTTCCGGCAATTATGGCGACTCTGCTGATTGCCTCTTGCGCCACCTACAGCGGCTCCGGGCTCGAACCTGGGGTAGCGCGGCTGGAAGACGTGACGCGTGTCATGGGGCAGCCCGCCATGCGCTGGCAAAACCCGGACAACTCCATGCAGCTGGCCTTTCCCCACGGGCCGTTCGGGTTACACACTTACATGGCATACCTTGCCCCGGATGGCAGGCTGCAACGCATCGAGAATGTGATGGAGCCGAAGGCTTTTGCCCTCATCCGGCCAGGTATGACGGAAGCCGAGGTGCTGCGCACTCTGGGGCCGTCTTATCCCGGCTGGACGTCCTACTATAAGGCGCGCGACGAGCTGGTGTGGGAATGGCGCTATTGCGATGACTGGAACAAAGTCGAGCGATTCCATGTGCTGTTCGACCGCACCGAGGGGACAGTCCGCTCCACCATGAGCCTGCTCGAAAAATGCGGCGGTATCGAAGATTGCTTGTGCGCGCGATAGCACGCTTCGCCTGGCAGCGGAGTACCTGATATAGTTGCGGCAACGTTGCAAACGCCCATCAGCCATGCCCAAACATACCACCCCGGATCACGCGCGCCTCGACCGTGTTGTCGCCGAGGCGCGCCAGCAGCGCGAATTGCGCGAGGCCGGTTATCGCGAACGCGCGCTCAAATTATTCCCGTGGATATGCGGGCGCTGCGGCCGTGAATTTTCCGGGGTGCGCCTGCGCGAGCTGACGGTGCATCACAAAGATCACAATCACGACAATAATCCTGCGGACGGCAGCAATTGGGAGTTGCTATGCCTGTACTGCCACGATAACGAGCACTCGCGCGTTCTGGACGAGACGGTGCGCGACAGGAAGAACGGCGACCAGGCTGCGGCGACGCATAACCCCTTCGCCGACCTGAAAGCGCTCTTGAAGAAATAATCGGCCCAAGCCTGACAAGCCGGAATGCGGGCCGACCAGCACATATGCGCCGAACAAAAAACCAAAAAGCCGCGCAGTTGCGCGGCTTTAATTCGATGCCATGGCAATGCCGACTATTGCGCCATCATCAGGTCAGCTTCATATGCTCCGTGCCGCTCATCACATCCCGGTCTCCGCCCAGTTTGCTTTCCAGCTTGATGCGCAGGCGCACATCGTTGACCGAATCGGCGTTCTTCAAGGTGTCCTCGTATGAAATCTGGCCGGCTTCATACAGTTTGAACAAGGCGCCGTCGAAAGTCTCCATACCCAATTCTCGCGAATGGGCCATGACCTCCTTGATGGCGTGCACCTCGCCCTTGAAGATCAGGTCGGCAATCAGCGGCGAGTTGAGCAGGATTTCCATCGCACAGGCGCGCCCTACGCCATTCTTCTTCGGAATCAGGCGCTGCGAAATCAGCGACTTGATGTTCAGCGACAAATCCATCAGCAATTGCTCGCGGCGCTCTTCCGGGAAGAAGTTGATGATGCGATCCAGCGCTTGGTTGGCGCTGTTGGCGTGCAGGGTGGCCATGCACAAATGGCCGGTTTCGGCGAAGGCCACGGCATACTCCATGGTTTCGCGGTCGCGGATTTCGCCGATCAGGATCACGTCTGGCGCCTGGCGCAGGGTATTCTTCAGCGCGTTGTGCCAGTTTTCGGTATCCACGCCGACTTCGCGGTGGGTGATGATGCAGTTGATGTGTTCATGTACGTATTCAACCGGGTCTTCGATGGTGATGATATGCCCATAGCTGTTCTTGTTGCGGTGGCCAAGCATCGCGGCCAGCGTGGTGGATTTACCCGAACCGGTGCCACCGACCAGGATCACCAGGCCGCGCTTGGTCATCACGATATCCTTCAGGATCGGCGGCATCTCCATCTGGTCGAGATCGGGGATCTTGGTGGTGATGGTGCGCAGCACCATGCCGACGCGCTGCTGCTGCATGAACACATTGACGCGGAAGCGCCCGATGCTGGGCGGGCTGATCGCGAAATTGCATTCATGGGTATTTTCGAATTCGGCGGCCTGCCGGTCGTTCATGATGGCGCGCGCCAGTTCCTGGGTATGCACCGGGCTCAGCGCCTGGTTGGATACCGGCGTCATTTTGCCGTCCACCTTGAATGCCGGGGGAAAGCCGGCCGTGATGAACAGGTCGGAGGCCTTCTTGTTGATCATGCCGCGCAATAAATTGTGCACCAACTCGGTGGCCTGGTCTCTTTCCATAATAAAACTCCTGAAATAGCGGGTAGCCTGTGGCCTGTAGCTTGTAGCAAAGTCAAAATCAGCTTTGCGGCAGGTTTTTGCTACCCGCTACAAGCTACAAGCTACGAGCTACAAGCTGTTAACCGGGAAACATATCCTTGTTCATCGCCTTGCTGCGCGCTTCGGCAGGGGTAATCATGTTCGATTTGACCAAAGTGGACAAGCATTGATCCAGCGTTTGCATGCCGAGGTTCTGGCCGGTCTGAATCGCGGAATACATTTGCGGCACCTTGGCTTCGCGGATCAGGTTGCGGATGGCCGGTGTGCAGATCATGATTTCGTGCGCGGCCACCCGTCCCGTCCCGTCCTTGGTCTTGAGCAGCGCCTGCGAAATCACCGCGCGCAGCGATTCCGACAGCATCGCGCGCACCATTTCCTTTTCGTCGGCGGGGAACACGTCGATGATACGGTCGATGGTCTTGGCAGCCGAACTGGTGTGCAGTGTGCCGAACACCAGGTGGCCGGTTTCCGCAGCGGACATTGCCAGGCGGATAGTCTCCAAGTCGCGCATTTCGCCGACCAGGATGATATCCGGGTCTTCGCGCAACGCCGAGCGCAAGGCGTTCTGGAAAGACAGCGTATCGCGCCCGACCTCGCGCTGGTTGATCAGACATTTCTTACTCTCGTGCACGAACTCGATCGGATCTTCCACAGTCAGGATATGGCCCATTTCGTTCTCGTTGCGGTGGTTGACCATCGCCGCCAGCGTGGTGGACTTGCCGGAGCCGGTCGGCCCGGTGACCAGCACCATGCCGCGCGGATAATCCGAAATGGTTTCGAAGCTCTTCGGCGCCTTAAGGTCTTCCAGCGACAGAATCTTGGAAGGAATGGTGCGCATCACAGCGGCTGCGCCGCGGTTTTGGATGAACGCGTTCACGCGGAAGCGCGCCAGCCCCGGAACCTCGAAGGAAAAATCGACTTCCTTGTTTTCCTCGTAGAACTTGCGCTGCTGGTCGTTCATGATGTCGTAGACCAGCGCATGCACTTCCTTGTGCTCCATCGCGGGCAGATTGATGCGGCGCATGTCGCCGTGCACGCGGATCATCGGCGGCAAACCGGCGGAGAGATGCAGGTCGGAGGCTTTGTTCTTGACGCCGAAGGCAAGCAGTTCGGTAATATCCATTATAATCTTCCCTGTTTGACCGGTTTAAGCCGGCTCGATAAAAACGGCCATAGGCAGCGCACGGGATTATGACAACAATCGCTTCCAACTTGCAAGCCGTGCGCGACGCGATGACGGCTGCAACTGCCGGAGCAGGCCGCGCCGCAGGCGAAGTTGCATTGCTGGCGGTCAGCAAAACCTTTGCGCCCGATGCGATACGCGAGGCTTACCGCGCCGGACAGGTTCGCTTCGCCGAAAGTTACGTGCAGGAGGCGCTAGACAAAATCGCCGCGCTGCGCGACCTGCCGCTCGAGTGGCACTTCATCGGGCCGCTCCAGAGCAACAAAACGCGCGCCATCGCGGAGCACTTCGCCTGGGTGCATAGCGTGGACCGGCTGAAAATTGCCGGACGGCTGGCCGAACAACGCCCCGCGCATTTGCCGCCGTTGCAGGTCTGCCTGCAAGTGAACATCAGTGGCGAGGACAGCAAGAGCGGCGTAGCGCCCGGCGAGGCGGCACATCTGGCCATGGCGGTTGCGCAACTGCCGCACCTCAGGCTGCGCGGGCTGATGGCCATCCCCGCGCCTAGCGATGACGTCGAGGTGCAGCGCGGGGCATTTGCGCGATTGCGTGAGTTGTTTGAACAACTGAACCGGCAAGGAATGCAACTTGACACCTTGTCGATGGGCATGTCGGACGACTTTTCCGCAGCCATCGCGGAAGGCGCGACCATGGTGCGCATCGGCTCGGCGATTTTCGGCGACCGAATTTATCAAAAGGAAACAGCATGAACATCTGCTTCATCGGCGGCGGCAACATGGCAACCGCGCTCATCGGCGGCCTGCTTGGCAAGGGGTTTGCAGCCGGACAACTCGGCGTGGTGGAAATCGACGCAAACAACCGCGCGCGGCTGCAACGCGATTTCGCGGTGCGCGCGGTGGGCAATCTTGCCGAAGGCCTGGCCGGCAGCCATGCCATCGTGTTGGCGGTGAAGCCGCAGCAACTGCGCGAAGTAGCTCAGCAGCTCGCCCCGCTGCTCGGCGGGCAACTGCTGATCTCCATCGCCGCCGGCATCCGCGCCGGTGACCTGGCGCGCTGGGCTGGCAGCCAAAACATCGTGCGCGCGATGCCCAACACCCCGGCGCTGGTGCAGAGCGGCATGACCGGCCTGTTCGCGCTACCCGGAACCAGCGCCGCGCAACGCGAACAGGCACAAGGCATTCTGGCGGCGGTGGGCGAGACGCTATGGGTGCAGGACGAGGCGATGCTGGATGCGGTTACGGCAATTTCCGGCAGCGGCCCGGCCTATGTATTCTATTTCATCGAAGCGCTGCAACAGGCGGCGCGCGAGCTGGGTTTTAATGACGAGGAAGCGCGCCGCCTGAGCCTGGCGACCTTCCTCGGCGCCAGCAAGCTGGCCACCGGTAGCGCCGAAGATGCCGGTGTGCTGCGCGTGCGCGTCACCTCGAAGAACGGCACCACCGAGCGCGCCCTGTTGAGCATGGCCGCCAACCGGGTAGCCGAACATATCGCGCAAGCAGCCCACGCCGCCGCCGAACGCGCCAGAGAGATGGGCGATGAGATGGGGGCGCAGCCATGATCCTTGAAAAAGCAGTTAGCCACAGAGAACACAGAGCAAAACCAGGCAGCCACAGAGAAAGTGGCACTAACCTTTTTGGCGTAACCAGGAAAGGCTGCAAACCGCTGCATTCTCTGTGTCCTCTGTGTTCTCTGTGGCTTGAATTGAGGTTTTCAGTATGATGAACGAAGCCCTGCTGTTCCTGCTCGACGTGCTGCTGCAACCCTTCGCGGCGATCCTGCTGCTGCGCTTCCATTTGCAGTGGCTGCGGGCGCCGCTGCGCAACCCGATCGGCGAATTCGTCATGGTGCTGACCAATTTCCTGGTATTGCCGGTGCGCCGCTTCATTCCTGCTGTACGCGGGCTGGACAGCGCGACGCTGCTGCTCGCGCTGCTGGTCGAGGCGATCTACCTGACAGGCTTTCTATGGGTGCAGGGCTATCCGTTCCACGGCTTCCCGTTGCCGGGGCTGCTGCTCCTGGCGCTGGTCAAGCTGTTCAAGATCGGCTTGTACCTGCTTATGGCATTCGTGTTCGCGCAAGCGATCCTGTCTTGGGTAAACCCGCACTCGCCTGTCGCGTCGCTGCTGGCGGCAGTCACCTACCGCTTCCTCCGGCCTTTGCGCCGCATCGTGCCGCTGCTTGGCAGCGTGGACTTATCGCCTTTGCTGCTGTTCATTATCTGCCAGCTCATCGTGATCGTGCCGGTCGGCGCGCTGGAACGCACCGCAACCGGATTTCTGTAAATGGCCGTCTGGTATCGCCGCAGCGGGGATGACATCATCCTGACACTGCATGTGCAGCCCGGCGCAAAGCGCAGCGGAATTGCCGGCTTGCACGGCGAAGCGCTCAAGCTGCGCCTCGCCGCGCCGCCCATCGAGGGGCGCGCCAACGAAGCCTTGTTGAAATTCATCGCGGAGCAGTTCGGCGTGCCGCTGCGCCAGGTGGAACTCCGGCAGGGCGGGCAGTCGCGCCACAAGGTGGTGGCGGTCAGCGGCAGCGCCATCGACCCGGAAAGCTTGTTGGAATTGTCGGGCCAGTAAAAAACAACCCCTAACCCGCAGATGACACAGATTACACGAGATCAAAAAAGGCTATCGAGGGAGCCTGATAAATTTGGATGGTGCGGCAGTTATCGCCCGAAAAATCTGTGTGAATCTGCGCAATCTGCGGATAACTGCCTTTTCGAATTAAATCTTCAGGCGCTCGACCACGCGCCCATCGCGCAGATGCTGCTCGACGATCTCGTCGAGGTCTTTTTCATTCGCGTAGGTGTACCAGGTGCCCTCCGGATACACCACGATGACCGGCCCCTCGTCGCAGCGGTTCATGCAGCCGGCGGTGTTGATGCGGATGTTGTTCTGGCGCTTGGAAATGTCCATTCCGGCAACCTTGTTCTTCATGTAATCGCGCGCCTGCTGCGCGCCGTGTTTGCCGCAGCAGTCGCCGCCGTCCGCGCGCTGGTTGGTGCAGAAAAAAACATGTTTATCGTAAAAGCTCATTGCGTACTCCGAGTGAATTGAAATTATCTGCTGCACGAAGCAGCATCCTGCCGCACGGAATTATACTTTTCTGATGCGCCACAGGTGAAACATTAGCAGCAGCGGAAAAACCAGGGAGATGGTCTGCGCCAGCCCGTTGTAATTGAGCAAGTGCCCGTAATGCCAGTGATATACCGACATGGCGGCGGCGGGCGTATTGTCGCCGAACACGAAGTTCGTCACGGCGAAATAGGCCAGCGCCACCGCCGCCCCGGAAATGATTGCCGCGCCGCGCGGCAACCCCTGCGCGGCAAACAGCAGCACGACTCCGAGCAGCATGCCCAGCACCGCCTCGCTGTTGATCCATAGCAGCAATGCCCAGGATTTCAGCAGCGCCGCCGCCATAATGAATTTCACCAATGCCACCGCGCTCAATATTACCGGCAACGCGGCGGCAGTATTGCGTGGCGCGCGCAGCAGGGTCAACAGCAGCGTGCCAAGCATCAGCAGGTTCAGCGTAACGGCGCCGCTCTCCCACCAGTCGAACGGGGCAGGCGGCAGCGCGGCAAACGGCTGGCGCGCCACCTCGCTGATGAACACATTGCCCAGCAATGGCAGGGAAGGATTGATCTGGCCGAACATCCACAGCGCGAGCAGGGCCAGGCCGAAATCCATTTCCTTGCCCTGGTGGAACAAACTGCGGCGCCAGCGTATCAGGCGGGCAGACAATCCCATCCTCGAAACCACGCTCACCGCCAGCAGAGCACCGAGCAGCGCCCCCGTGCCGTTGGACAGCAAATCCATGTTCGAGCTGATGCGCGCGGGCAAATACATCTGTAAAAATTCCATGCCTGCCGACAGCGATACTCCCAGACACAGGCTAAGCAATACGCTGGATGCCGCGCCAAACCGCGCCCTCAGGGCGAGCCCGGCCAGCAGGCCGAACGGCAGGTAGGACAACAGATTGGCGGTCGCATCGAATGCGGTATAGGTAAACCGCAAAGGCTCGCGGAGTACATCGAGGAAATTCAGCCCCTGCTCGCGCCAGCCGGAAAATGGCGACAGGCTGGCATACACGATGAACAGCGCATAGCCGGTTACCAGCCAAGTGCGCAGCCGCGCGCGGGTTTCGGAGAAAAAAATCTGCTTCATCCGCCGGATTGCAGCCAGCCCGGCGAGTCGGCCGCGCTGCGCCGGCTCTTGTTCGGGACATGGGTATCAAATATCCTCGGAACGAGGCGGCCTGTCGCGGTAGGGAATGCAGCGTTTAATCCAATGCACATGGGTCTGTCCGGCGCGAATGCTGTCAGCGGAATAATGGGCGCGTCAGCAACAGGACGCCGGCAAGCAGGCCGGGAAGATTTGTGATGGTGCTTCTGTCCGGAAAATCAGGGGCGCCATAGTTTCGCCTTATCGAGTTTTACATATTTCATGACAGTAAAACAACCCGCCCTGCCTGCATTTTTGGTTCCGGCTTGGGGTAAATAATCGAAAGCGCCTGAGCCGATTCCTTTGCCTCGCACATTACAGCCCCACACAGCGGTTCGCGCCAGGTTTTCATGTGGATGGCGCGGCATTGCTCATGTTCTCGACGGCGCTAAAATTCGGCGTGCGCCCAAATAGCTGTCCGAATAATAGCTAACCGGGGCAGTCGCCGCTGGTGCAATGCGCCATATGGGGGTCGGAGGCATGGGCGTTATCGGCTGCCGTTTCGCCGCAGGCGCGGCAGGCGGGGTCTTTGCTCAACGCGCTACGCATGATTTGCATGTCCAGCGCGTTGATCGTCAGCAGTTTGCCGCTCAGGCCGCGCTCGATACCCATCAGCACCTTGAGCGTTTCCGCCGCCTGCAACGAGCCGACGATGCCGACCAGCGGGGCGAATACGCCGGTGGTCGCGCAGCGCAACTCGGCGGCCAGGCTGTCCTCGGGGAACAGGCAGTTGTAGCAGGGGGCATCGGCGCGGCGATAGTCGAACACCGCAACCTGCCCGTCGAACTGGATCGCCGCGCCCGACACCAGCGGCTTGCGCATTTCCAGGCAGACGCGATTGACGGCATAGCGCGTCATGAAATTATCGCTGCAATCCACCACCACATCGACCCGCGCGGCAAGGTC
>Ga0209343_10000215_pt1 | contig 79351 bp, 70 predicted proteins | sample RifCSPlowO2_02_FD_184026 | JGI IMG/M metagenome (GOLD analysis project Ga0209343, IMG submission 184026) | Groundwater microbial communities from Rifle, Colorado - Rifle CSP2_plank lowO2_0.2 (SPAdes) (version 2) | ecosystem: Environmental > Aquatic > Deep subsurface > Groundwater | place...
CAACGGCAAACGGGGATTGATTGGCAATTCCGCACCGCCGATGCACGAATGAAATTGAAGTACCTTTATCCGAAAATTGAAGAGTGATGGTCTACTAGTGATCCGCACCGGCCGGCGACCGGTTCGAAATAAGGAACAGCAGCGCCGCTCCCAGAATCAATGCGCCTGCCGCAGCAAACAACGAAGGTGAAAACGTGCCCGTTTTCCTGACCAGGTAGGTGGCCAACGGCGGGCCGGCGATCTGGCCGAGGCCGAAAGCGGCGGTTAAAAGACCGATCACGCGATTGGCCGGCGATTGGGTAGCCAAGGCCAGTCGGTGTGCTTCGCGCATTGCAAACAAGGTGATCGCGGTAAACGGCAAACCGAGCAAAATACTGCCAATTGCAAAGCCGCCGAGCGAGGGCGACAAAACGCTTGCAAGCACGCCCGCCGCCTGCATCAGGTAGCAAACGCATAGCAGGCGGCGATGATCGAAGTGCACCGGTATGAACACGGCCAGCCACGCCCCGATTGCGACGCACGCGCCGAACAGCGGCCAGAACAGATCGTGCAACCTGGACTCCGGCATGGCCGCGCGCGCAATCACCGGAAGGAAGGTGGCGGTGATGATATAGCCGAAGCCCGACAGCCCGTACGCGAAAGCGAGCATGCGGCTTTCAGCTTTGTGCCGACGATGTGCGCTGTGATCGGCGAGCGCGCTTTCGCGGGTATGTTTTGCGGCACCCGCCGCCGCAGGCGGCGCGCCGGCATTTTGCGGCATGCCGTTGAACGTGCGCCAGATCAGAACGGACAGGGCGAATGCAAGCACTCCGAACATGGTCCATGTGCTCGACGCGCGCCAGTTGATGGTGGATACACCGCCGGCCAGCAGGCCCGTGACCAGGATGCCGATGCCGGGTCCGCAGTAGATAATGCCGCCGAGCCGAGGCGCTCGCAGTTGGGTCAACTGCATCAGGCACCAGCCGGAAGCAAACACCACGACCCAGGCGCTTGCGACGCCTGAACCTGCGCGCAGCAACATCCATAGCGGCTGTTCCAAGCCGGATAACAGACTGTTGAACGGCGCGGCCATGGTGATGCCCATTCCCAGTGTCAGCAGGATGGTCAGGCCCAGTCCCCAACGAATCATGCGTACCGGTTCCCCCCGGATGACCATGCACGATAACGCGCCGAAGAAGTACCCGATGTAATTTGCCGTGGCGAGCCAGCCGCCGCTATGCAGATCCACTACGCCATCGTGAAGCATCATCGGCAGCAGCGGCGTAAACGCAAAGCGGCCGATACCCATGGCAACGGACAACGCGATCAATCCCGATATCGCAATGCGCCAGGCGGGAGAGATTGTGGATTTCGGCAGAGTCACTTTGGCGATGAAGAAGGAAATAGAGGTGAATAGGGCGGGTGCCGGAAGCTGCGCCGGTAACGATCGCGCAATCGGCAGCGGCCAGCTTAATACCGAGATGCTACCTTAAAAATTCAATTTGCTTTGTTCACCGCTTAGGGCCTGCGCAGAAGTAACTTGCACATTTTTCCGGCCGGAGCGGGTACGCCGTCGCGTTGTCCGCATCCCGCTACATTCGAAGGAAGTTCTCTTTGGGGGCGATTGCCAAAACGCATCACTTACTCCTGCTCGGGTCCTTGGCGCCTGGCTGTGCCCCAATTGGGCAAGCGCTTTCCGGAAAATCTGATGCGGGATCCGCTAGTCCAGAGCACCGCGGCCGGCCTCAGCGGATTTCTCCGGCTTGACTTCGAATTCGCCGACAAACACGGTTTCGCCGCTTCTCTTCACAATGGCTTCAAATATTTTCCGGCCTTTGGCCTTTTCGACCGTTACGGCCGGGCGCCGCTTGCCGTCGATGTCGAGCGCAAATGCCGTGATTTGCTGGCCGTCCAGCAGCGGAAATTGGAGATTGCCTTCAAGCGGCCGCGAGTTGGGATTGAAAAACACCATCTGCACCGTGGTTTCCGCCATGCCGCGGCTGATCTCGCTGCTGATGCGCAGGGTTTGGAGCCGGATCGGTTTTTCGGCTTCGCGGCTTTCCATAGGGGAGGCAGCGGCCGCGCGATGGGATGGGGCGGCAGCGGCAAAGGGTGGCGAGCAAATGCCGCTCCGGCGGCAAAGGTGATCAAAATGAATGCGAACAAGCGAGCGAACATGCAAATCTCCGGAAATCCGGTCTGGCCGGCTTGTCAGATGAAACGGAAAGGGTTGATAAACAGGGTTAAAGAGACATGCCGGATTTCGGCGGCGTGATGCAGGTCACCCAGTCACATCGAAATTTTCCGGATACCGTGCCAGGGCGGAACCGCAAGCAAATCGCGGCTCGCCCAGGTGTCCGGCTCGATCATTTCGCGCCGGATGAGAATTCCCTGAAACTGACCGGGAACTCGCAACGGAACTGCTTGCTGAGCGCGACGGCCGCGCCGCCCGGCCTGCAAGAGCAGGAGCCTATGCTGATCAATTTTTCGCGGCCGGCTGCCATGGTCTGTCGAAATTCGGGGACCCGGCGTGCACACCAGGTCTTGGCCAGATGCTCTTCGAGTGAGTCGGCCAATATCGTCTGATTGACGACGCGGCCTTCGGCTTTACGCGCTGCTTCTTTATCGGCCTTGGCCTTGGTTTCGTCCGCCAGCTTTTTTGCCGCGACGAGGGCGTTCTTGTTTTCCTGGTCTTTCTTTTTCTTCAGATCGGCTGCGGCTTTGGCCTTTTTCGCATCGGTTGCGGCAGTTGATTGTTGCGTGAGCACCAGCGTAGCGGAGGCGCCCGCACCGGCTTTCCTTTCAGACTGCGATGCGGCCATCGTGCGTTTCGCGTCCTTCGAGGCTGCTTGCGCTCCGAGCTCGATTACACAGACGACATCTGCCCTGATCGACACGCTGCGTGACTCAGTAGCGCCCGGCTCGTTCCGACTATCATCGCAAGCACCGTCGAGGGTACACCGCATCCTTGGTTCCCATCGGCCCTGCGGATTTTGCTCGGTCCAGATTCCATATTTGCTGGGTTGCCCTGAAATCCTTAACTTTTTTGCTTTAAGAACTGCCAGCAATTCACTTTTTGTCGGATCTCGAAAACGCTTGGTTTTGTCGTTTGTGGGAAGTCTTGAGCAGATGTTTTCAATTTCGTATTGTTGTTTTGGATAACCGCCTTCCACTTCCGTCCAGCCAAGTCCTTGAAACTTCACTACGTTTGGCTGGGCATCATCCGCTGCGAGTGCGGAAAATGAAATGGCCAGCAAGAATAGAGCAGCTATTTTTTTCAAGTTATTCCCCTTTTTGTTATCGATTTTCCGCCAGTTAAATGTTTCCTATTGGAACTGAGGGGGACTATATTGTTGTTTCCCAGCTTGCGCATCACATGACTATGTGAGGCACAACGGCTTTATTTCCCGCAGGCCGTGCCCGTTATCGTGAAAGTCTTATGAAGGGATCGTATGAACGGATCGTATGAACGGCACATGGCCGGAGACCAACAAGCCTGATCTGCCGCTTATCGATGAATGCCGATGTATTGTTTCGGCGAAGGCGATTCTTTACAAGAACAAGCTTTAAATTCCCCATTCCACCATGTCCAGCAGGCGCTGGCCGATAGCTTGTGTCTGCACAGCGTCGAGCGCGCGCAACGGACCTTCGATGACGAGCATGGCCAGGCCGTGCACCGCGGACCAGGCCAGAAACTCAGCGCCCGGCCGGCGTTCGCCAGGCAGCGCGTTTGCTTCGACCAGCTTATCCAGAGCGGCGCCCAGTAACTGGAATGGCGTCAGGCCGCTTTTGCCTGCCTTGGCCGGACTGGTCGCGGTATTCAAATCGTTCGGTACCGAGAATGCCGTGCGGAACAGCCCCGGTTCTGCCTGCGCGAATCGCATGTAACCGGTGCCGACCGCGCGCAATTGCGCGCGTGCCGAATTTGCAGGTTCGCTTTCCTTCGGCAACTTGGCCATTTCGGCCTCGATTGCAACGGCAAGCGCCGACTGGGCAGCCTCGCAGACGGCCTGCAGCAGCGCTTGCCGATCGGAAAAATGCCGGTAAGCCGCATTGGGAGTGACGCCGACTTGCCGGGTGACCTCGCGCAGCACGACTGCATCGGGGCCGCCGACGCGTGCCAATTGGGTGCCGGCCTCAAGCAGCGCGCGATATAAATCACCGTGCCGGTAGGTACTGCGTTTTGGCAAAACGATTTCCGGGCTCATCATTTTCATAATTGTGGACACTGTCCACTAGCTATACTATTATGGGAAGTGTACACCGTACACAATTCGGGAAGCAGAAAAATCATGGACACTCCGCCGCATACCGGCCGCGATAAAATTTTTTTGCACGGCATGTCGATTTCAACGTCTCCGGTTCGTCGTGTCGTTAACGCAATCCCTGATGTTCAATAAATCGTTAAAAGGAGAAAACATGGTTACTAAAATTTTCGTGAATCTGCCGGTAAAAAACCTCGATAAATCCGTAACATTTTTTACCAGTCTCGGCTTCAGTTTCAATCCGCAATTTACCGATGAGACTGCGACCTGCATGATCGTGTCCGACGACATCTTCGTCATGCTATTGACTGAAGCCAAATTCAAGACGTTCACCCCAAAGGAAATTTGCGATACCCGCAAGTACACCGAGGTGCTCGTGTGCCTGTCTTCCGAAAGCCGGGAAGATATCAATGAAACAGTTCGCAAGGCGGTTGCCGCCGGCGGTACCACTTACAAGGAACCGGAAGATCACGGCTTCATGTATGGACACGGTTTTCAGGACCTGGATGGCCACATCTGGGAACTCGTCTACATGGAAGCGAGCGCGACGACCGAGGCTTGAGCGTCGGAATGATCAGCGTCATCAGCCGGAGCGGTCTTTACCAGTAACCAATCCCAACCTGGAGAAACATCATGCCTATCATTCAAAAGATTACGCCATGTCTATGGTTCGACGATCAAGCCGAAGAGGCCGCCGGACGTTATACCGGCATCTTTCCGAACTCAAGGATTGTGGAAATATCCCACTACGGAGAAGCGGGACATGAGTTTCACGGAAAACCGGCGGGATCGGTAATGACCGTCGCATTCGAGCTTGCAGGCCAGAGGTTTACCGCGCTGAACGGCGGCCCGACGTTCAAATTCAACGAGGCGGTTTCGTTTCAAATCAACTGCGACACGCAGGAAGAAGTGGATCATTACTGGGAAAAGCTATCCGAAGGCGGCCCTGAAGAAGCGCAGCAATGCGGCTGGCTCAAGGATAGATACGGTGTTTCATGGCAAGTCGTGCCACGCATTCTGGTCGAGTTACTGGCTGACTCCGATTCGGAGAAGTCGCAAAGGACCATGCAGGCACTGCTTGGCATGAAGAAGCTTGATATCGAGACACTGAGGCGCGCGCATGCCGGATAGCTTTCGGCGCACAGGAGCATTCGGCACAATGGAAAGTGCAATTCTGGTTAACCCGGTGACACTCACCGCAACCCCTTGAAAAGGAGAATGCAATGCAAGTTCAACCCTACCTGTTCTTCGATGGCCGCTGCGAAGAAGCGATCGAGTTCTACCGTAAAACGCTGGGCGCCGAGGTAACAGCGCTGATGCGTTTCAAGGACAGCCCCGAGCCGCCGCAACCCGACATGGTTCCGCCGGGTTCCGAAAACAAGGTGATGCATGCGAACTTTCGTATCGGAGAGACGACCTTGATGGCGTCCGACGGCCGGTGCATGGGACAGCCGAATTTTCAAGGATTTTCGCTGTCGCTGGAGGCGCCGGATGAAGCCAGGGCCGAGCAACTGTTTGCCGCGCTGGCCGACGGCGGGCAGGTGCAGATGCCGATGGCCAAAACTTTCTTCGCGCCGCGCTTCGGCATGGTGGCCGACCGCTTCGGCGTGAGCTGGATGATTATTGTGGCATCCTGAAAGTCGTGTCGATTTCGCCTGCTCTCGTTCGTCGTATAGCAAGAGTAACGGTTAAAAGCCGGTCCGGTCGGGCCGGCAGCGCTGCTCGCAACCAAACCGGAAAGGAATTACAAAATGCGATTCATGATGCTGATGATCCCCAAGGGCTACGAGACTGCCGCGCCGGGCACCATGCCGGATGCCAAGGCGGTTGAGGCGATGATGAAATACAACGAAGCGCTGCAGAAGGCCGGCGTGCTGCTGGCGCTCGATGGCCTCCATCCACCGTCGATGGGTGCGCGTGTCACCTTCCCGGGCGGCAAAGCCAAGGTGACCGACGGGCCTTTCGCCGAAGCCAAGGAAGTGCTCGGCGGCTACTGGATGATCCAGGTGAAGTCGAAGGAAGAGGCGGTCGAATGGGCGTCGCGCTGCCCCGCGTCGGAGAATGAAGTGATCGAAGTGCGCCAGGTGCAGGAATTTGCGGATTTCCCTGCGGATGTCCAGGATGCGGCCGCCGGATTTTCCGAGATGCAGGCACGGCAAAGTCGAGGGACGTGACGACATCCGCTATTCATCGTGCGATCGACGCGGTATGGCGGATCGAATCCGCCAAAATCATCGCGAAGGCCGCACGCATGTTGCGCGATGTCGGTCTTGCCGAAGAGGTTGCGCAGGATGCGCTGGTGACCGCGCTCGAACGGTGGCCGCGGGATGGCATTCCGGACAATCCGGGCGCGTGGCTCATGACGACCGCCAAAAACAGTGCGATCGATCATCTGCGCAGGCGTAAGCTGCACGGGCTCAAGCACGAAGAACTGGGCCGTGAGCTTGAAAGTCAGGAAGAGGTGCGCCAAGCGCAGGCGCTCGCGGATTTCGAGGCTGCGCTTGAAGACGATATCGGCGACGATCTTTTGCGTCTGGTATTCACCGCATGCCACCCGGTATTGTCGCCGGAGGCGCGTGTTGCGCTCACGCTGCGGGTGCTGGGCGGCCTGACGACCGACGAAATCGCACGCGCATTCCTGATTGCCGAGCCGACTGTCGCCCAGCGCATCGTTCGCGCCAAGCGTACACTTTCCGAGGCGCGCGTTCCTTTCGAGGTCCCGCGCAAGGATGCGCTTGCGGCACGGCTGGAGTCGGTGCTGGAAGTCATTTATCTCATTTTCAACGAAGGCTATGCGGCGACGCGCGGCGACGACTGGATGCGGCCGGCGCTGTGCGAAGAAGCATTGCGCCTCGGACGCATCCTGGCCGAACTGGTTCCGGCACAGCCGGAAGTGCATGGACTGGTCGGCCTGATGGAGATCCAGGCATCGCGAGCAGCGGCGCGGATCGGCCCTTCGGGCGAACCGATCCTGCTGCTTGAGCAAAACCGCGCGCGTTGGGATCAACTCCTGATTCATCGCGGTTTGGCTGCGCTCGAACGTGCGGAACAGCTAGGTGGCGCCTTCGGCCCGTATGCATTGCAGGCTGCGATTGCCGCCTGTCACGCGCGAGCGCACACGCCGACGGAGACGGACTGGATGCGTATCGCGGCGCTCTACGATGCGCTGGCGCAGATCGCGCCGTCACCGATCGTGGAGCTGAATCGCGCGGTTGCGATTGCGATGGCATTCGGCCCGGCGGCGGGCCTTCAGTTGGTCGATGCACTGATGAGCGAGTCCCAGCTCACCGGTTACCATTTGCTGCCGAGCGTGCGCGGCGATCTTCTCGCCAAGTTGGGCCGTACCGACGAAGCATGCGCCGAATTCAAGCGCGCGGCATCGCTTACGCGCAATGTCCGCGAGCGCGATATGCTCCTTCAACGCGCGGCCACATGCGCATCGCCGCCGCGGTAACCGCCGTCACGAAAATTCGTAGACATCCATTGCGAGCACGCCGTATTCATAGCTTGCATGAATTCTTTCAGCTTTCGCGCCGTCTCCCGCCGCGCCCATCGCCACAAACAACGGCAGCAAATGTTCCTCAGTGGGATGATTGCGCGCCGCGGACGGCGCCTGTCTGCGGTAATCGAGCAGGGATGCACGCTGGTTATCGCGCAGCATCGCCATCATCCATGTCCCGAAGTCGCTCACCCATGCGGGTACCGGCGCATCCATTGCTTGGCCGCGAAATTCATACAGGTTGTGCGTGAGGGAGCCGGAGCCGATGATGAGGATGCCCTCGTCGCGTAGCCGGTTCAGCGCCTTGCCTATCTGCTCGTGTTCGGCAGGTGTCGCGTCGGATAGAACGGAAATCTGCGTCACTGGAATATCGGCATCCGGATATATCAGCCGAAGCGGCACCCAGGCGCCGTGATCCAATCCCCGATCGGGGCTGCGCTTGACCGAAAATCCCGCCTGCTCCAGCAGTTCCGCAGCGCGTGCCGCTGTCTCCGGTGCACCCGGTGCAGGGTATTGAATGGCAAACAGTTCGGCAGGAAAGCCGCCGAAGTCATGAATGGTTTCGGGGCGCGGCGCAAAGCAGACGGTTGGCGCACCCGTCGATTCCCAGTGTGCGGATATGGCGACGATTGCAGTCGGCCGCGGCAATGTTTTACCGAGTTCCAGCAGGAAGCGGCGCGCCGGACTGTCGTCGATTGCCACCATTGGCGATCCGTGCGATATGAAAAGCGTTGGTAGCCTGGTCATGATTGTTCTCCGGAAAATCGCTGCAGAGCGATGTTACTGCGTCCACCATATTGGATTATCCGGATTTGATAAGTTGTATCGGGACTGTCAGTTTTTTTGAACCGGCAAACGCACATGTATGTTTGCCGACGGGACCGTCACGCAGTCACTCACTGAGCAATTCCGCCAGCGGGTGCAAGCCTTCCACATGTTCGGCCACGACGCGCACCATGACGATGATCGGTACGCCCAGCAACAGGCCCCAGATTCCCCATAGCCAGCCCCAGAAAAGCAATCCGATAAATACCGCGGGCGCATTCATTTTTGCGATTCGCCCGGTCATCCAGGTCGTCAGGAAAGTACCGACCAGCATTGCGATGGCCAATGAAATTCCGGAGGCCAGAAACATTTTCGACAACGATCCGAATTGCAGGAAAGCCGTCAATCCGGTCGCTACCGCAATCAACAACTGGCCGAAGTATGGAATGATGTGCAGGCAGCCGGCGGCGACAGCCCATGCGCCCGCGTTTTCCAATCCCATCCAGCGAAAGGCAATCCAGAGCAGCAGCGCCAGCAGCACGTTGGTGACCAGGATCATGAACATATAGTTCTGGATCGACTTGTTGATGGCGCCAAGGATATTGACCGTGATTTTTTTAGACGACAGTGACGGCCCGGTTATCTTCACCAGTTTTCGCTTGAAGCCGTCGCCGGACAATAAAAAGAAAAATATCAGGAATGCAACCATCGTCATCTGGCCGACAAATTCCGCCGCACCCTTCGACCCTGCCCACAACCATTCCTTTATATTGAACGCGGGACCGGCAACGACAGGTGAAATGATTTGCCTGGCGCCGGAGCGCGCACCCGTTTCCTGACTGGTCGCTTTCTCGATTTCAGTGGCCGCCGCCTGCATCCTTTGCATGGTGCTGGGTTGACCGTCTTGTGCTTTGGTGACCGCTTTGGATATCTTCTTCGCGGCTTCCGGCAAGCGCGCCAGGATCGATTGAAATTCGGAATGCAGCGGACTGACTGCCGCGGCCGCGCCGAAAAGCAATGCAAGCATTACCATTGTCGTGGCGACAACGCGCGGAATTTTCATGCGCTCCAGCCACACCACCACCGGTGTCAACGTATAGGAAGCAACAATGCTGAAGACCAGCGGGATGAAAAATTCCTTTGCCAGCTGCAGCGCGAATACAAACGCAACCGTCGCCAGGATGCCCAGCGCAAGGCCGCGCGCGTTAACGGGAAAATCAAGAGTTGGCGCTTCGCCCGGAATTGCCGCTGCCTTGTTGGGGAAATCAGTTTGCGGCAGCACGCTTTCCGCGGGCTTCGCAGCGGCCACGGCAGGTTCGTCTGTAAGAATCTTGCTCATTGGATAACTGCCTTAACCTGATACACGTACTCGATAGTCGCAAGCAGGAAGATGGAAAATAATATCGTCGTGGAGCGCCTGGACATGTTCACGGTGTTGCACTTGATGGACCAGGGAATGAATATTTTGATATCGATGGCTTCAATCAAAAGGCACTACTGTTTGCGATCGGTATTATCCGCCGTATTGCATTCAACGGCAACGAAATTGCCGGTGAATGCAATACGGCGCAGACAATATCGATCACGGCTCTTCTTCAGGATGGACGGCTGTTTTTCAGGTATTTTTCAAATGCCTTGATCTGCTGGTCGGCCTCGTCCTGCGCAATGCCGTATGACTCCTGGATCTGGCCTGCCAGCTGATCCCGCTTTCCCGCGATGACGTCGAGGTGGTCGTCCGTCAGTTTTCCCCACTGCGCTTTTATCTGGCCCTTGTATTGGGTCCAATTTCCTTCAATGACATTCCAGTTCATGACAATCTCCTCGCTAAGCATCTCAATCGGAGATGCAGGCGCTTCCTTGTCCTGCATCGATGACTTCACTCTACGTGGAGTAGACACATGATTCGGTGCGGTAGCACACATTCAAGCAATTACTTCCGCACATCCTGAATACGGCGTCGGCTTGAAGGGGGCGGCGGGTGTGTTTCCGGCCTGAATGCCAATCTTCTTTTCCGCCTCGGCTGCGTCTTTGCAAAATGATTCTTCCTGAACGTTCGTTAGCGCACAGAACGCCGCGGTCAATGCGGGGATAACAGCTGCATGACGAATGTTCTTGCCACATGGCGTGTGCGGAGCGTCAGCGTGCGGACCGGCCAAGAGCGGGCCGATTACATTAATAATTTCTGATTCAGGGATTTTCTTCCCTGCGTCAGTTGAAGAGGGAAAGAAAATGAACATATCCGGGAATTATTCCAGAGGCCTGAAATGGTCTATGGCGCTGGCGATGAGCGCGATAGTGATTGGCTGTGGCGGCGGAGGCGGACGAGATCCGATCCTGGGCGCCGGTGTAGCCGTCTTTACCCCGCCGGCGGGCGCCATCGTCCCGGGTGCCGTATGTTCGTCCGCCGGACCCACGATACCCACGATCACGCTGTCGGATCCGACCAGCGGCAACCAGTTCGCAACGACCGGCACCACCGGCGTGGCAGGCGGCGGCAAGCTGATCACCGCCACGTTCAGCCTGGCGATGAATGCCGCAACCATCAATACCGCAAGCTTTGTGCTGGCGCCAACAGGCGGAGCTGCCTTGGTACCGGCGTCGGTGAGCTACAACGCCGTCAACCGCGTGGCGACCCTGACAACATCGTCAGCGCTGCTGGCCGACACTTCGTATACAGCGGTGGTTTTGGGCACGGTCACGAGCGCCACCGGCACCGCGATGGGTTGCGACTATGCGTGGAGCTTCAAGACAGCGGCCGTTGCCGCTGCAAGTCCTTCGGCAGTCAACCTTGGATTGGCTGCGCCGTTTGCAATCGCAGCAACCGCCGGCGTGACCAACACGCTCACCGTACCGATCACTCACATCAATGGGAACGTGGTCCTGAATCCGACTGCCACGTGTAATGCCGTGATGGTCGATAACGTGGGCGGCTTCGGTCTTTGCGGCGGTTCCCCGCCGACCATCAACGGGATCGTCGTTACGCCGACCTTTCCCGATACCACTACCGCAAACGCAGTCCAGGCTGACTTGCGTGCAGCGTTTCTCAGCATCACGCCTCCGGCCGGACCGCCAGCGGCCGGTTCACTGGGCGGCGCCACCAATATACCGGCCGGCACGACTTTGGGCGAGCCGACCGGCGCTGCAATGGTGCAGGGCGACAACCTGTTCGCTCCCGGCGTCTATCAATCCACTACGTCGATTCTGGTAACCGGCGACCTCACGCTTGATGCCCAGGGCAATCCCGATGCCTCGTTCATCTTCCAGTCGTCGAGCACGGTCGGCGCCGCAACCGGCGCTCGTATCCTGCTGATCAACGGTGCCAAGGCGTCCAACGTCTGGTGGCAGGTCGGTACCTCGGCGACGCTCGGCACGAACTCCACTTGGCAGGGCAATATCCTGGCCTCGGCGGATATCACGATGGTCACCGGTGCAAGTTCGTGCGGCAGATTGCTGGCCGGTGCGTTTACCGCAGGAGCGTTTGTGTTTGATTCCAACACCGTCTCCGTGCCGGGACATGCGAGTGCGCCTGCTACCTGCAGGTAACAGGAAGGCGGCTAGTCTCGACTTCAGGCCAGACTAGCCGCCCGTTTAGCGGCGCAACCATGGCGGTGCTCGACGAATTCCGCCGGCTTGCCTGAAACAGAACATCACTGCACAACAGGTGCAAGAATTTTTGAATCCTTTCGGAGAAGAACATGAAATTAACAAAAGCATCAAGGGCCTTGGGATTGGCGGCACTAGCCGCAATTGCCAGCCCATTCGCATCAGCGGACGATAAAGGCTGGTATGTCGGGACCAACGTCGGTCAGTCGAGAGCCACCATCGACGACGCGAGGATTACCGATGGATTGAGGGCCGGCGGTTTTGCGTCGAGCACGATCGCCGATGATGATCGGTCCACCGGCTTCAAGATTTTCGGCGGTTATCAGCTCAACAAGAACTTTGCGCTTGAAGGCGGTTACTTCAATCTTGGAAAATTCGGTTATACCGCAACCACGGTGCCGGCCGGAACACTGCGCGGCGATATCAAGGTCCAAGGCCTGAATCTCGACCTGGTCGGCATACTGCCCATCACCGAAAAGTTTTCCGCGTTCGGCCGCGCCGGCGTGACTTACGCCGAAGCCAAGGACCGGTTCACCGGAACCGGCGCGGTGCGTGTGAACAATCCGAACCCGAGCAAGCGCGATACCAACTTCAAGGTCGGTCTGGGACTGCAATACGCCTTCACTGACGCTCTGGCGGTTCGCGGCGAAGTGGAGCGTTACCGGATCAACGATGCAGTCGGCAACAAGGGCGACATCGACCTGGTCTCGGTCGGTCTGGTGTATCGATTCGGTGGAAGAACGGCGGCCCCGCGCGCGGCGACTCCTGAATATATTGCACCGGCCCCTGTCTATGTTGCAGCAGCCCCTGCGCCGGTGATTGCGACACCGCCTCCCGCGCCGATGAAGGTCAGTTTTTCGGCGGACTCGCTGTTCGACTTCGACAAGTCGACCGTCAGGCCTGCAGGCAGCCAGGCGCTCGACAAGTTTGCGGCAGACCTGCGCGGCACCGACTATGGCCTCATCGCGGTGACCGGCCATACCGATCGGCTTGGCTCGCACGCTTATAACGTGAAGCTGTCGACGCGCCGCGCCGACGCAGTCAAAACCTATCTGGTGCAGTCCGCGGGAATTCCTGCGGACAAGATCGGCGCCACAGGAGTCAACGGATCGGATCCCGTGACAAAGCCAGGTGAATGCAAGGGCGAAAAAGCCACCTCGAAATTGATCGCCTGCCTGCAGCCTGATCGCCGCGTGGACGTCGAAGTCTCCGGCACAAGGTAATACGGGCCATCACAACATTGCAACGTTACATACAAGAGGAAAATCATGCTTTATACCATTGCCGTCGTCCTGGTCATTCTTTGGCTGCTTGGCCTAGTCACTTCCTACACCATCGGCGGGTTCATCCATATTTTATTGGTGGTTGCCGTGATCGCGATACTGGTGCGCTTGATCAGCGGTCGAGGTATTTAGTCTCGAAACAAAATGGGTCGGCGTGCCGCCAACAGGCTGCCGTCACCCGCTCAATGCACTCAAACAAATGCAGCAAACAAGGAGAATTACAATGAATCAACCTACACGCAAGCGCTTTAGCAAATCCATCATCGGCGCGATTGCCGTCACAGTCCTGATCGCCGGCTGCGCCGAAATGTCGCCGACCCAGAAGGGTACGGCTACCGGCGCCGGGATCGGTGCCGGCCTCGGCGCGATCATCGGCGGCACAACCGGCGATGGCGGCGGCAAGCGCGCGGCAGGCGGCGCGGTGCTGGGTGGCGCGGCAGGCGCGTTGATCGGCAATATCTGGTCAACCCGCATGGAAAACCAGAAACGGACCATGGAGCAGGCAACCCAGGGTACCGGCGTCCAGGTGACCCAGACGGCGGACAATCGTCTGAAGCTGGAAATCCCGAGTGACATCTCGTTTGATACCGGCCGTTCGGATATCAAATCGAATTTCCGTCCGGTCCTGGATCGCTTTTCGAGCACGCTGAACGAAAATCCTGCTACCACGGTGACCATCATCGGCCATACCGACAATACCGGCAGCGATGCCATCAACAATCCCTTGTCGGTCGACCGCGCAGCGAACACCCGTGACTACGTGAGCAGCCGCGGTGTTGCATCGAACCGCTTCTCGGTATCGGGCAGAGGTTCTTACGAACCGATTGCGTCGAATAACGACAATGCCGGCCGTGCCCGCAATCGCCGCGTCGAGATTTACGTCGCCGAAGCACAGCGCTAAGTCCGGCCGCAATGCGGATCAGCGTCGCTGATCCGCATTGCACCGGATACACGACAGGGCTGCGCCCTGGAATAGGCTAAACCATCCGGTATCGCATACCGGATCAAATGCTTCGAAGTGCTTCGAAACGATTGCCGGCATTGCGCTCGCTGACCGATTCAAACAAATAACGCCTGACCGTGCGTTTTCCGGAACGGCAATCCCCCTGAGATGCCGGCACTGTTTTTTCCTCGCCTTGCATGGTTTTAATCCCGCTTGTTCTTTCTCTTTAATTTTCTTGTTAGTTATGTACGGCAACGAACGGAGCGTCGTCGCCGAAAGGCGGATAAGTATGTCATCGACGAATGGTCTGGGCTTGGTTGATTCGATTGTTGAATTGGAAACAGCCAGGCAGAGAAATGCCATCGTCGCCTAGCACGTCAACCGCGGAATCTTGATATCGCATATCAGAATCCGCCTCCGCAGCGGAACGCCGATACAACGGTAGCTCGCGGGATCAAATGAAGAGGGAATCAAATGAACAGATTCGAAAAATTACCTAAACCCCTGATGGGATTGCTGACATTGCTGGTCGCAGCTTCGGTGACAGGATGCGGCGGTGGCGGCGGTAGCGATGCGGCTTCAGCTTCAGGCTCTGCGTCAGCTACAGTTACCGCCCCAGGCGTAGGTGGAGGCGCAGGCGTGGGTGCCGGCGTTACCGGCCGCGGCCCGGCGCCGGTAAATCTCGGTGCGGCCGGAAATTTCGTGGTGTTGGCCCAATCAGAAATTACGAATGTTCCGACTTCCGCAGTGACCGGTAATGTCGGCTTGAGTCCGGCGACCGGCGCCGGCATCGGCTTGACTTGTGCGCAAGTGACCGGGACGATCTACAGCGTCGATGCCGCGGGCCCTCTGCCGTGCTTGGTGACAGACGCAACCGGCTTGACGGCAGCAATAAACGCCAAGGGAACGGCTTACACCGATGCTGCAGGAAGGGCGCCCGATTACACTGAACTGGGAGCCGGAAATATCGGCGGCCTCAATCTTGGTCCTGCCACCTACAAGTGGACCACCCCGGTTTTAATTCCAACCAACGTCACGCTCACGGGCGGTCCGAACGATGTCTGGATCTTCCAGATCGCGCAAGGCCTTACCGTGAGCTCGGGTGTGCAGGTCATTCTGGCCGGAGGCGCACTGCCCAAAAACATTTTTTGGCAAACTTTCGCCGCTGCGGACATCGGAACCACCTCGAAATTTAGCGGTGTAATCCTGTCCCAGACATCAATCGCCATGAAGACCGGTGCATCGATAAACGGCAGATTATTGGCAGGAACTGCGGTCACCCTTGATCAAAATACGGTTACCCAACCTGCTCCTTAAGAAAAAGCAACCCCATGGCTGGGGGGCAGGTAGACAAGTAACAACGTCGACTTGTCGCCCAGTCTGTTCCACCTACAAGAAGTCCTTAACCGGAGAAACGTGATGAAAAAGTACCTGACTGTAGTAGCAGCGTTGGCTGCAAGCGCCACCCTGATGCTCGCTGTAACCCCTGCCGTTGCGGCAAACGTCGATATCAACATCGGCGTACCGGGTGTAATTGTTCAACCTCGACCTGTCTACGTGCAGCCGCGCACGGTCTACGTACAACCGCGTACCGTCTACGTGCAACCGAACTACGACCAGGAGTGGAGTGAGCGCCGGATCCGCGCCACCGAATGGCGGAACAACCCGAACAATCACGGACAAGCGGTGAGCGCCGAGGCGCATGCGCGTAACGATTTCCGCAAGAGTAAAAAACATAACAAACGTCACGGCAAAAACAAGCACGGCCATTAAGCACCCGGCTTGATCGATGGATCGCGCAACGCGGCGATCCATCGATGAGTTGTGCTTATAAAAATCAATGCATTCCATCAGGAGAACATCATAAAAACCTATCAGAAATTCCTCATCGGCCTGTTTGCGCTGCTACCGCTTTTGTCGCTTGGACTGGTAACCAGCAAGGCTAACGCCCAGCACTACAGCAGCAATGTCCAAACACCCAGAATCGACGGCTTCCATGTCGACGAAGTACGGCGCCTGACAGCAGGCACCGAGCTCAATTTCACGATCTACGGCACGCCCGGCGGTACGGCGAACCTGCGTATCGAAGGAGCGCAGCGCAACCTGAATCTGTACGAGGTTGAGGCAGGCCACTACGAAGGTGCGTACATCATCAGCGGGCGCGACCAAATTACGCCGCGTAGTTCGGTAACGGCCAACCTGCGTGTCGGCAATCAAGTCGTCAGCAATGTACTGAGCGAGTCGTTGCAGGCCGGTGTCGGATATCGTGCACCGCGCCAAGCCGGCGGCGCATTGCCGAAAATTACACGATTCGATGTGCAGCCAAGCCCTGAACTGGGGCGCGGAAACGACCTTGCGTTCACGCTTTACGGCACACCTGGCGGAAAGGCCGAGATTGCCATCGACGGCGCCAGAGGAAAATTCTTTCTGGATGAAGTGAAAAGCGGTGAATATACCGGTGTCTATACGATTAAACGCCGCGACCGAATTGCATCCAACAGCGCCGTGAAAGCAGATTTGCGGGTAGGCGATCGCATTACCAGCGCAACGCTGGGCAAGGCATTGATGAGCAACGTTGCTCCGGCCCCGGCGCCGCGTGCCGCAAGAATGTGCGCCAATTGCGGCACTATCGAAGCGGTCAACGTCGTTGAAGTCAAAGGCGACGGCGGCTATCTAGGCGCAATCGGCGGCGGCGTGGTTGGCGGATTGCTGGGCAACCAGGTTGGCGGCGGCAGCGGCAAGACAGCGGCGACCGTCGTCGGTGTAATCGGCGGTGCGCTCGCCGGCCGTGCAATCGAAGGCAACGTTAGGAAAACCCAGCACTACGAAGTCCTGGTGCGGCTGCAAAATGGCGGCACGCAAACCGTTACCTATGCCGCAGATCCAGGCTATCGGATCGGTGACAAAGTCAGGATCACGGACGGCGTGCTGGCACGCGATCTGTAATGTTCGCAAAGCGTAAAGTCTGCAGGACGCTTATGAATTCCGAAACTTAGCGCGGCATAGTGTCGGAAAAAAGGGACATCTCTTGAGATGTCTCTTTTGTTATGCGGATGGCGAATCAATGTTTCAGCGCAAAGGCCGTCATCTTGATACACTCCGTTGTCCACAAGATCCGCAGTGATCGATGGCGGGACCCACCGATCCGGCCAATTGAATGCTCACCTACTTATGAAAACACCAAAAAGAATCCAGCCGCTCGTCGAAGAGGGACTCGTGGATTCCGTCATCCGCCAGCTCATGAGCGGTAAAGAAGCCACCGTCTACGTGGTGCGCTGTGGCGATGAAATTCGTTGCGCAAAAGTTTACAAGGAAGCCAACCAGCGCAGTTTCCGGCAAAACGCGTCCTATCAGGAAGGCCGCAAGGTGAAAAACAGCCGGCAGGCTCGTGCGATGGAGAAGGGTACGCGCTACGGACGCAAGATGCAGGAAGAAGTCTGGCAAAACGCCGAAGTGGATGCGCTATACCGGCTTGCCGCGGCCGGCGTGCGGGTTCCGCAGCCGTATATCTGTTTCGAAGGCGTGCTGCTGATGGACCTTGTGACGGATGCCGCCGGCAATGCGGCGCCGCGGCTCAACGATGTGGAGCTGACCGAAGCGCTGGCGCTGAACTATCATGCGCAGTTGCTGCATCAAGTGGTATTGATGCTGTGCGCCGGGATCATTCATGGCGATCTCTCGGAATACAATATTCTCGTCGGTGCCGAAGGGCCGGTGATCATCGATTTGCCGCAAGCCGTGGATGCCGCCGGCAACACCACCGCCGGGACAATGCTGGAGCGTGACGTCGCAAACCTGGCAACTTACTTCAGCCGCTTTGCGCCGCAGCTGCTCGATCGGCAATTCGGCAAGGAAATCTGGGCGCTGTATCAGGCCGGTCTGTTGCGTCCCGATACGGCGCTGACCGGACATGTTGAAATCGATAACCGCCCGGCGGATGTGGGCGCGGTGATTCGAGAGCTTCAACTCGCGCGCAAGGAAGAAGAAGAGCGCTTGCGCTATCAGCATGCGGAGTAAGGGCTCGCGCAGCCGCCGGCAAGAATGCGGCTAAATCGTCGCTTTGTGCGATTTTGTGAAAAATGGCGCTGTACGCAAGCTGACGCGCAGCTTGTACGAACAGGCGCGGCTGCAGGTTGATTGCCTGCCGTGCTTCAGCCGCACCGGATCCGCAAAATAATTGTTTCCACATACCGGGCACGTGCATGCGCAACAGCTCGGCAGCGGCGCGGCCTTTACATGTTTGCCGGGCCTGTCTTGTGCGTTAGACACGATGTTCAGGCCGGTTATCAGGATTGGACGCAGCATGGGAAATCATCGCGAATAACCGCCATGCCGATCATGGTCCCGATCTCTACGGTATTCATGCCGATCATGATGCCGATATCTACGATATTCATGCCGCTCGCGATATCCTCCACGAACATAGACGGCCGGCAGAGCTTCGTAATATTGCGGTTGCGAGCCGTAATAAACCTGCTGTACCGGCTGGGGCGGATAGTAAGCTTGCGGCTGCGCTTCGTAGTATGGCTGGGGCGCTGCATGTGCCGGCTGCGAATTCGCAATCAGCGATCCGATCACCACTGCGCCTAGAATCCCGGCCGCGATCGCAGCGCCGTTTCCACGATTGTGATGGTGGCGATCGCCCGCAAACGCCGCAGTCGACACTGATGCCGCGAGAACGCCAACGATAACCAGCGAAGAAAAAGTCCTATTGAAAGCCATGATGATGTCCTATTCCAATTTGGAGCGTTGACTTCACGCCACGATTCAATATAGGCCACATCCAGGCTTTCCTTGCAGATTGATTTAATTCGTTACACAAGTTACGACTTGTGCGCATCGTGATCCGATCGTTCTTTTCGCGTATGTCATGAACCGGCATGTTGTCCGCGGTGCAAGACGCGAAGTATTCAAGCCGGTCTTCAAGATTCGAACCCGCATACCAAATCCCTGCGTATCTTTTCTTCAATTGCATTGCATCCAGGAACCCATGCGCTGGCAAGGCTTGCCATTGTTGTCCAGGTAAATATTGCCGACACCGCCGCTGTAACGATCACCGCCGGGGCCGAAGCAGCCTCCGCCATCGCAAACCTGGACCGGGAACGGTGCGGTGGGCTGGACGGGCGCCCGCTGCGCTCCTGCGGCGTCTTGCGGCCGTGGCGATGGCGGCGCCGGTATCGGGCGATCGACGGTTGACGGGACCGCACGGCGACGCGTTGCCGGAGCGGCATCAATCGGCGGTTCGCTCGGAACGGGCGGTGCTGCATCGTGTTTTTTGCTGACGGGATACGAACTGCGAGGGGAGGACTGCGGATAGGGCTCAGGAGGCGCTACAGCACATCCGCCCGCGAGTGCAATGGCAAACAGGAAAATGAACCGGAATTTCGCCACGCTGATGGGAAGCGTATTCATTTCAATTGGATCGTGCGAGAGTGTAATCGTTCTATAAATGATTCACACGACGCCGGCGCTCAAGGGAAGAAATAGCGCGCCGCCGCGCCGGATGTGTTCAAACCGTGGACACTTCTCCATGAAAGCGCAGCAGGCCGATAGTGCCGAGGAGACAGGCAACGATTCCTCCGCTCAGCAGGAAAATAACTTCCTGGTCGGGCAGCGCGCCGGCGGCGGAATTCGCTACCGCATAGGTTGGATTCATTGTGCCCAAGCCAAAACAGATGACGAGAGTTCCCCAGATGATGATGCCGCCCCAGATATACTTTTTCACGGAATTCCTTTCGATGTCGATGCAGTGCGCCGCGCTTGTCTTCAGCGTGATTCGATTGTCGCCATTGCGCCGGCTTCGTTCCGTGCGCTGACGCACAGTTCGCGACTTCTATTTTTCTGGAGCGTCCGGAAAAATTGCGATGTGCCGGCGTTGCAGCAGGAATCAAAACAAAAACGCCTTGCGCGACTGCGGCAAGGCGTTTGAGCGGCATGAGCAACATGCACGGATAGGTCGGAACGGGAAATAGCGGCCACGATGCGATGCGGCGACCGGTCCGGCCCCTTGGCGATTACTTCAGAAGCATGTCATTCTTGACCGATTTCACGCCATTGACGCCACGCGCCAGCCTTACGGCTGTGGCGATATTGTCTTGCGAACGAACGAAGCCGCCCAATTGGACCACGCCCTTGAATGTCTCGACATTGATTTCATTTACCTTCAAGGTCGGTTCGTTGAGGATCGCTTTTTTGACACTGGCCGTGATCACGGTGTCGTCGACATACTGGCCGGTGCTTTCTCTTGTCGGTGTCGAGGTGCAGCCGACGATAGCGGTCAACAGGAGTGCAGCGATCAGGGTGGATGCGATTTTAAGATTTTTCATTTTGATATTCCCGGGTTGGTGATTCAAGTTTCCAAGCTGAAGTCCCGTCGCCGCAGGACGCGGATCAGGGGTGGTCTTGTTCGTATAGCGACTGCGGCAGATCTTGTTTCGCGCAGCTGACTGCGAATGCGCTGCAGTTGTGTGGCTATGCGATGGCGCAAGATTAAGGGTCAAATCCATTCAGGTATGTACGGCACCACACACAGCACGAATCCGATAGCCGCATTTCGACGGTCTATTGATGATTGCATCCGAAGATCGATGGAAACGCCTCGCCGGCAGTGGTGCCGGTCGCTATTTGCCCAATGCTCAACCTGGGTGCGGCAGCGCACAGAACTCGCAATGCGACCTGGCTATTCTTGGCACACTGGTTTCCGGACGAACACGATGTGTAAGGTAAATGCAAGGCGAAAATGGTCATGTTGCATCAGCACCGGAAACCGCAAGCCAAGCGCCTTTGGATACCAATTTTTTCTTAAACACTTTTCAGGAGTACGTCATGGGCACAATCTTGCTGGTTATTTTAATTCTCGTCCTCATCGGCGCCTTTCCATCATGGCCGCACAGCCGCAAGTGGGGTTATGGTCCGAGCGGTCTCACCGGACTGATCGTGGTTGTCTTGATCGTCATGCTGCTCACCGGGCGGCTTTAAATCCATTTTTCGGAATCGGTGTCGATTGAAAGCGGCGCCGGTTACCCGTCATATCGGGGTGTCTCATGAACTGCAATTTTTGTCTTGGCCGGAGTGTTCGGTTCATCAGCGCAATTGGATTCGCGCTGCTGGCCACTGCCTGCGCATCGCTTCCTGAAGTGCGGTACCTGAAAAGTTCTCTGGCCGCGCCGGCGAACCCAACCGTGACCAATGCGCAGGGCAATCTCGGCCCAAAAAAATCGCATTCGCTGACCCGGCGCTGGCGCAATTCGCATGTCGATGTCGCGGCGCTGGCGGCGCTGGAAGAAGCGGCCACCGGCAGCCCGCTTATCGCCGGCAACAAGGTCACCTTGCTGTACGATGGCCCGCAAACCATGGCGGCGATGATGGCGGCGATCAGTGCCGCCAAGGACCACATCAATCTGGAAACCTATATCTTCGACCAGGATGAACTCGGCATGAAGTTTTCCGACCTCCTGATCGAGCGTCAACGCGCCGGAGTGCAGGTCAATGTGATCTACGACAGCGTCGGCACGATCGGCACGCCGCAAGCATTCTTCGACAAGATGAGCGATGCAGGCATCCGTCTGCTGGCCTTCAATCCCGTCAACCCGCTGAAGCTGATCGGCCCTTGGGTGCCGAACAATCGCGATCACCGTAAAATTTTGGTTGTCGACGGTGCGGTCGCCTTCACGGGCGGTGTGAATATCAGCGACACTTATTCCACCAGTTCGCTGTTTCGTTCGAAATCAAGACGTAATTCCGATATCGGCTGGCGCGATACGCATATCAAGGTCGAAGGGCCCGCGGTCGCCGCATTTCAGTGGCTATTCCTGAGTAACTGGGCGAGCCAGAATTCTCCCGAACTCGCCGACAGTAATTTCTTTCCGCCGCTTAAAGAGGCCGGCGACAAGCTGGTCCGGGTTCTGGCCAGCGAACCCGGCGGCGATCACGAGATATACAAGGCTTATATCCTGGCGATACAGGAATCAAAGAAAACCGTGCACATCACCAGCGCCTACTTCGTGCCGGACGCGCAGATTTTGCGAGCGTTAACCGACGCCGCGCAGCGCGGTGTCGAAGTCAAGATCATCTTGCCGGGAGTGACTGACAGCGGCCTGGTATTTCGTGCCGCGCAATCTTTTTACAGTGAAATGCTGGCCAGCGGGATCAGGATTTTTCAATTGCAAATCGCGGTCCTGCATGCCAAGACAGCCGTAATCGACAATGTCTGGGCGACGGTCGGCTCGACCAATATCGACACCCGCAGCTTCTTGCACAACAGTGAAATCAACGTGGTGGTGTTTGGCGAGGAATTCGGCAATGCGATGGAAAATGCATTTCTCGAAGATCTGCGCGATTCAGTCGAGATTACCGCTGAAAGCTGGGCGCAGCGGCCGGTGAGCGACCAGATCAAGGAATGGGCCGCGCGCAGTCTCGAGTATTGGCTGTGACGCACCGTTCGATATTCAACGCTTGAATTCAATTTTTGTGGAGCATCAATGTATAAATATCTCTGGAAAATTTCCTCAAGCGGGTTGAGATGCCTGCTGTTGGTCGGCGCCGCCGGCGTTGCCTGCGCCGCCACTCCGGATTCGGACCCGGCCGCGACACTGCGTGCGAAACATGCATCACTCGAGGAGCAATTGCGCGAGAACCAGTTCAAGCGGCCGCTGGTTCTCGATTCCGCTGAAACGCCGAACCGCTTGAAGGGCGACATATTCGCGATCGTCGACTACCCGTTCGGCGCGGTAAGTGCCGGCCTGAATAATCCGAATCACTGGTGCGATGTGCTGGTGCTGCACCTCAATACCAAATACTGCCGTGCCAAAGTGAGGCCGTCTGGCACCACTCTCAACGTCAACATCGGCAAAAAGACGCAGGAAGAACTGGCCGATGCGCCGCGGCTTGAATTCAACTACAGAGTCGCCGCCGCGACCCCGGAATATTTTGAAATCATGCTCCACGCCAAAGACGGACCGATGGGCACCAGCGGCTACCGCATCTCGCTGGAAGCCGTGGCGCTGCCGAACGCCAAAACATTTTTGCATCTGACATATTCGTACGCGGTGAATTTTTCTGGGCGCATCGCCATGCAGTCCTATCTCGGAACTATCGGTAGCGGCAAGGTCGGCTTTTCCGTGATCGGCACGCAGGCTGACGGTCAGCCCGCCTATATCGGCGGGGTGCGTGGCCTGATGGAACGCAACACGATGCGTTACTACCTTGCAATCGATGCCTTTTTAGGCGCCGCCGGCGCTGCGCCGGCGGCGCGCTCCGAGAAACGGATGCAGAGTTGGTTTACTGCGACCGAGCGCTATTCGCGGCAGTTGCATGAGATGGATCGGGCGCCGTATGTCGAGATGAAGCGTGCCGAATATATTCGGCAGCAGAATGCGCATTGAGCGCGTCTGGAAAGAGAATCCTAAGAAATTTCACTTGCACATACAATGGTTTCACACAGTTTTTGGCACACCATATAGTCGTCATCGAGTCGTCCTTTGATAAGTACGAGATGATGGTTTTCATACAAATATTCATACCAGAGAGCTTCGCTTTCCAGATTGAGAAAGCGTAACGGTTTCCCCATAAAAACAAATTCTTTATTCAGTTTGATCGTGGCGAAATGCGAAGTTTGGTTAATCAGAGTAAACGGCGCAGTGCTATTTTTTTGAACATCGATAGGCAGCTTTTTCGGCCTGCCGCTAAATATCCCAAGGATTCCAGCCATTTTGTTTCCCTATCTGTTTATCTGAAAAGGCATGATTCAGCGTTACCGCAGAATAGCTTAGAAAGCAGTCCCATGCGGCGTCGAATATGGAGGATCCAGCTTGAAATTTGGTGAATGCTTGCCTATTCGACCGGATATTTCCAAAGGTTAACGTATTCAGGTGTTTTTTCACCATGCTTTTCCTGTACTGCGAATTTGCTTTCAGAAAAGCTCCGTTTCCAATGTCTTCTCGCATAGCCGGATACAAACGCATCAAAAGTTTATTCAGCCATCATCCATAAACCCGCGTGATATATCAGCAATGATGGTTGCAACACATTGTTTCACCGCAACACGACAATATGTGTAGTAAGCGTCAAATGGAGTAAATCAGACGAATCCAAAGAGGGCACGCTTCCATGCGTAGGAAAACTCAAACTATTCTGTCGTTCCGGCAGTACCATCGACTATTCCATTTCAACGTCTCGTCAAACGACGGCACGTCGCTTACTTTGCCAAACACTGGGCAATTTCCGTAACGTTATTGACTCATATGAATGCCGAATTCGAATTCAGCAACATTTGCGGCACAAAGCGCTCCAGTTCATTCCCGATCAGCCGAATAGAAAGAAATTTCAGAATTGAAACCAGACAACCCATCCCTGCATAATTATTTTGTCGATTTCAAAAATAATTTTCTGGCCAAAAAAACTGCTGGTCGGCAAGAGGATAAAGAGTTGCCGCTGCGCGCCGAGTTGTTCAGCGTCCTGCAGATGGAGCAACACGGGCGCATCCTGGCCAACGCTCACAAACTCGATCCCAAGCGTGGACGCGACCTGTTGTTGTCGCGTCTCGCCGAAAATGAACACGTCATCATCAATGCGTGCAATCAGTTGACGGAGGCGGTCAAGGCCGGACGGCAAGTGACGCCCGCGGCAGAATGGCTGCTGGATAACTTCTATTTGATCGAAGAACAGATTCGCACCGCGAAGCGGCATCTGCCGAAAAATTACAGCAAGGAACTGCCTCGCCTGTTACATGGCGCTTCTGCCGGCAGACCGCGCGTGTATGACATTGCACTGGAAACCATTTCTCATGGTGACGCACGTGTCGATCCGGAAAGCCTGAGCCGCTTCGTTGCCGCCTATCAGCAGGTCACCACGCTGAAACTCGGTGAACTGTGGGCGATCCCGATCATGTTGCGCCTTGCATTGATCGAAAACCTGCGGCGCGTCGCCGTTCGTCTCTCAATTGCCCGCTTCAACCTGAACCAGGCCGATTCGTGGGCAGACAAAATGAGCGAGACCGCCGAAAAGGATCCAAGCAGCCTGATCCTTCTGGTAGCCGACATGGCCCGCTCCGATCCCCCGATGGATAGTTCATTCGTCTCCGAACTGGTACGGCGCCTGCAGGGGCAAAGTCCCGCGTTGACGCTGCCGCTGACTTGGCTGGCGCAACGGCTGGCGGACTCCGGCCAAACCATTGAACAGCTGGTTCAGTTCGAATCCCAGCAACAAGCCGCGGATCAGGTATCGATCAGCAACAGCATCGGCAGCCTGCGTTTTCTCAGTGCGATGGACTGGCGCGAATTTGTCGAGACCATGAGCGTGGTGACCCATACCCTGGCAAAAGACCCGGCTGACGTTTACACCAGAATGGATTTCGCGACGCGCGATCGCTATCGGCATGTCGTGGAAAGAATCGCAAGGCATAGTCGCCTGTCCGAAGTGGAAGTGGCCGAACATGCCATCGGGCTCGCGCAAACCAGGGCCGTGCAGGCCGGCGCCGAAGACCGTACCGCACATGTAGGCTATTACCTGATCGGGAAAGGCCTGCCGGCACTGGAGCAATTGGCCGCTTTCGAATTGCCGCTACTGAGAAGGCTGCAGCGTGCGGGCAGGACGGCGCCGCTGGGAGTCTATCTCGGCAGCATACTGCTGCTTACCCTGGCAGCCACCGGCGCCATTGTTTTCAAGACACATGCCGATGGCGTGGACCGATGGCTGCTTGCGCTGGTCGCATTGACTTCCCTGTTTGCCGCGAGCCAGCTTGCGCTGTCATTGGTCAATTGGGTGTCCACCCTGATCACCATGCCTCGTCCGCTTCCGCGCATGGATTTTTCCGGCGGCATTCCGCGCGCGTCACGCACGCTGGTTGTTGTGCCGACGATGCTGTTCACCAAACAGAATATCGACACGCTGACGGAGACGATCGAGGTCCATTTTCTCGCCAACCGCGACGACAATCTGCGCTTTTGCCTGCTGACCGATTTCGGCGACGAACAAACGGAGACGATGCCGTTCGATCAAGTCTTGCTCGAACACGCCGGAAAAAGCATCGATGAGTTGAACAGGAAATATCAGCAGGCCAACGGCGACAATTTTCTGCTGTTTCATCGCCCGCGCCGCTGGAATGCACAGGAAAAAACCTGGATGGGTTTCGAGCGCAAGCGCGGCAAGCTGGGCGATCTCAACACTTTCCTGCGCAATGGCGCGACCGGCGCTTTCGCACTGATCGTCGGCGATACGGAGGGACTGACCAATGTCCGCTATGTGATCACGCTGGATACAGACACCGATTTGCCGCGCGACACCGCACGGCAGTTCGTGGCCACCATGGCGCATCCATTGAACCGGGCACAGTACGACGAAAAGCACCAGCGTGTCCTTGAAGGCTACGGTATTCTTCAACCGCGCGTGGCGGTCAGTATTCCGGGCGCCGAGGCGTCGCGCTATGAGCTGCTTTGCAGCGGTGAAGCAGGCATCGACCCGTACACGCGCACTGTGTCCGACGTCTATCAGGATATATTCGGTGAAGGCTCATTCATCGGTAAAGGCATCTATGACGTCGATGCATTCGAACAGGCATTGAACGGCCGCTTGCCGGAGAACCGCATTCTCAGCCATGACCTGCTCGAAGGGTGCTATGCGCGCGCCGGCCTGTTGAGCGATGTGCAACTCTATGAAGAATGCCCATCCCGCTACAGCGCCGATGTCAGCCGCCGCCATCGCTGGATACGCGGCGACTGGCAGATTGCATCGTGGCTGCTGCCGAGCGTACCGGGCGGACGCGATACGGAGACCGGCAAGGTCGTGCGCCGACGCAATCCGCTGTCGGCACTGTCGCGCTGGAAGCTGTTCGACAATCTGCGCCGCAGCATCGTGCCGATCGCGCTGACGGCTTTCCTCCTGACAGGCTGGACCATGCTGCCGTCGGCCTGGTTCTGGACCGCAGCGGTGCTCGCCATCCTGCTGATTCCATCCATCTGCGCATTCATCCTGAGCCTAGTGAGCAAACCGGACGACGTACTGTACCGCCAGCATTTTTCCATGCTGCTGCGATCGACTACGCAACACTTCTTTCATGCCGTGCTGACCCTGACCTTTCTGCCCTACGAAGCCTGGTTCACGCTCGATGCAATCATTCGTACCCAATGGCGGGTGCTGGTCTCGCACCAGAAAATGCTGGAATGGAATCCCTCCAGCGAAGTGAGCCGGCAATCGGGCAATGACCCGGCTTCCTACTATCGATCGATGTGGATCGCACCGGCGACGGCGCTTGCGACCGCTGTCTATCTGGCCGCAGCCAATTCCGCTGCACTGGCCGCGGCCGCGCCGATCCTGCTGCTATGGTTTGTGTCGCCCGTCATCGCGTACTGGATCAGCCGGCCGATCGGGCGCCGCGCCGCGCATCTCACAGCTGAACAGATGCTTTTCCTGAAATCGCTGTCACGCAAGATGTGGCTGTTTTTCGAGACCCACGTCGGCGAGGAAGACAACTGGCTGCCGCCCGACAACGTGCAGGAGCATCCTGTTGCGGTCGTTGCGCACCGTACGTCGCCCACCAACATCGGCCTGTCCCTGCTGGCCAATCTTGCGGCGTATGACTTCGGCTACATTCCGGCCGGACGATTCATCGAACGCTCGCAAAATACCTTGCGTACCATGGCTACACTGGACCGTTATCAGGGCCATTTCTACAACTGGTACGATACGCAAACACTGAGACCGCTGCACCCGATGTATGTATCGGCCGTCGACAGCGGCAATCTTGCCGGCCACCTGCTTACGCTGCGCCCCGGCCTGACCGGGTTGCTCGATACGCCGATCCTTGGCGCCCGCGTATTCCACGGCATCCGCGACACCTATGAAATCCTGCGTGGCGCCGCTGGCGGTACGCCAATGCCGGAATTGATCCAGTTTGAAAAGGACCTCGAGTCGGCCTGCGAGTGTTCACCGGAAACGCTGATGGTCGCTCATGATTGCCTGCAGAGATTGACGCACTGCGCGGCAAGCCTGGTTGCCAGGCTCGAAGGTGTACCCGACATGCAGATCAATGATTGGGCGCGCGCGCTCGAAACCCAGTGCCGTGAAGCCTTGAACGAACTCGGCTTCCTGGCGCCCTGGACGCAGATACTCGAGCCCGCCGAATGGATCGGCACGTTTCCCCAACTTGGCGAAATTCCATCGCTGCGCCAGCTCGCCCGGCTGCATGCCAGGCTGGCGCCGGCGTTCGACCAACGCCTTGCCGGCCTCGCCGATCCGCAAGATGCGGTGCGTGCCGGCGCGCTTGGCAAAATGGTGGCGGAAGGCAGTTGCCGTGCGGCCGAACGCATGCTGCTGATCGACCAGCTCGCGCTGCAATCGGAGGAGTTCGCGCAGATGGAATACGGCTTTCTTTACGACCGCGCCACGCATCTGCTGACGATCGGGTATAACGTCACCGAGCGGCGTCGCGACGCAAGTTTTTATGATCTGCTGGCCTCGGAAGCCAGGCTGGCCACATTCGTCGCCATCGCGCAGGGAAAAATACCTCAGGAAAGCTGGTTCGCACTCGGACGCCAGCTCACCATCGCCGGCGGCGATCCGATCCTGCTGTCATGGAGCGGATCGATGTTCGAATACCTGATGCCGCTACTGGTGATGCCGACGTTCGGGAATACCTTGCTCGATCAGACCTATCATTCCGCTGTGGCACGGCAGATCCAATACGGTGCGCAGCGCGGTGTGCAATGGGGCATGTCGGAATCCGGCTATAACACGTTCGATGCCAGCTTGAACTATCAGTATCGGGCGTTCGGCGTCCCGGGCCTCGGATTCAAGCGCGGCCTCGGCGACGATCTGGTGATTGCGCCGTATGCATCGATGATGGCATTGATGGTGGCGCCGGAAGAAGCATGCAAGAACATGCAGCAATTGTCCGCACAGGGATTCGACGGGCGGTTCGGTTTCTATGAAGCGATCGATTACACGCCGTCGCATTTGCCGCGTGGACAGACACATGCGGTGATCCGGTCGTTCATGGCGCATCACCAAGGCATGGGCTTCCTGTCGCTCGCATATCTTCTGCTCGACCGTCCGCTGCAAAGACGCTTCGAATCCGATCCGCTGTTCCAGGCGACGATGTCGCTGTTGCATGAGCGCGTGCCGAAAGCGACCGCCAGCTATTCGAATACAACGGATCTCGCCGACATCCGGACGGCAGAGGCCGGCCAGGAAATGCAGATGCGCGTGCTGCAGCGTGCCGATCCTCGCACGCCGGAATTGCAGCTGTTGTCCAACGGCCGTTACCACGCGATGATCACCAGCGCCGGCGGCAGCTACAGCCGCTGGAACGATCTGTCGATCACCCGCTGGCGTGAAGACAGCACGCGCGATAACTGGGGCGCATTCTGTTACGTGCGCGATCTGGAAGACGGCCGCTTCTGGTCGACGGCATTCCAGCCGACCCTGGCGCAGCCACAGAATTATGAAGTGATCTTCTCCGAAGGCCGCGCCGAGTTCCGCCGCAGCGACAACAACTTGGACATGCACACCGAAATCGTGGTGTCGCCGGAAGACGATATTGAACTGCGCCGTACCCGCATCGTGAATTCCTCGCGCGTGCGCAGAACCATTGACATCACCAGCTATGCAGAGGTGGTGCTGGCGCCGGCAGCCGCCGATGCGGCGCATCCGGCGTTCAGCAATCTGTTCGTGCAGACTGAAATTGTTCATTCCAGACACGCGATCCTGTGCACGCGCCGGCCGCGTTCTGTGGAAGAAAAAACGCCCTGGATGTTTCATCTGATGGCAGTGCATGGCGCCGACGTCGGGATAGTGTCGTACGAAACAGACCGCATGCAATTCATCGGCCGCGGCAATACCGTCGCTGCACCGCAAGCAATGCTCGACAGGGCGCCGCTAACCAACAGTGCAGGATCGGTGCTCGATCCGATCATTGCGATCCGTCATCAGCTCACGCTCGATCCGGAACAGTCGGTCACCGTCGACATGGTGACCGGCGCCGGCGAATCGCGCGATATCTGTCTCGGCCTGATCGAAAAATATCAGGATCGCCATCTGGCCGAGCGCGTGATCGAGTTGTCGTGGACCCATAGCCATGTCGTGCTGCGCCAGCTGAACGCCAGCGAAGCCGATGCGCAGTTGTATGGACGTCTTGCCTCCTCGGTGATTTATGTGAACTCGTTGCTGCGAGCCGATGCCAGTGTCCTTATCCGCAATTCGCGCGGCCAATCGGGCTTGTGGAGCTACGCCATTTCCGGCGACCTGCCGATCGTGCTGCTGCGGATCAAGAGCCAGGAAAACATCGGCCTGGTGCGTCAGCTGGTGCAGGCCCACGCATATTGGCGTTCGAAAGGGCTGGCCGTCGATCTCGTGATCTGGAACGAAGACTATGCCGGTTACCGCCAGGTGCTGCAGGAACAGATCATGGGATTGATTTCATCCGTCACCGGCGCCCACGCGATTGATCGTCCGGGCGGCATTTTCGTGCGCCTGGCCGATCAGATTTCGAATGAGGACCGGGTCCTGTTCGAATCCGTGGCACGGGTGATCCTGACCGACAGCCACGGCACGCTGGCCGAACAGCTCAATCGCCGCGACCTGATGCGGGTCCGTCTGCCGCGCCTGGCGCCGACCCGCGCCCGGCCACCGATTGCGGCACGCGAGGTTACTGCCATGCCGCAGCGGAACCTGATCCTGTCGAATGGCATGGGCGGCTTCACGCCGGACGGACTCGAGTATGTGATCACTACCTCGGCCGACCAGGTCACGCCTGCGCCGTGGTCCAATGTAATGGCGAATCCGCAGTTCGGTACCGTCATTTCCGAAAGCGGACAAGCGTATACCTGGGGCGAGAACGCGCATGAATTCCGCCTGACGCCATGGGCCAATGATCCGGTCAGCGACGCCGGCGGCGAAGCGTTCTATCTGCGCGACGAAGAGACCGGGTTTTTCTGGTCGCCTACGCCATTGCCTCGCCGCGGCGAGGGTGAATACGTCACGCGGCATGGCTTCGGTTACAGCGTGTTCGAGCATGTCGAAGACGAGATCTCCTCCGAGCTGACCGTTTTTGTCGCGGTGGATGCATCGGTCAAGTATTCGGTACTGCGCATACGCAATGATTCGGACACGACACGCAAGCTTTCCGCGACCGGCTATGTGGAGTGGGTACTCGGCGACCTGCGTCCGAAATCGGCAATGCACGTCATCACCGAAACCGACCCGGCCACCGGTGCAATGTTTGCCCGCAATCCGTACAACACCGAGTTCGACGAGCGCGTTGCGTTCTTCGACGTCGATACCACCTTGCGCACCATCAGCGGCGACCGTACCGAATTCATCGGCCGCAACGGATCGCTGCAAAGCCCGGTGGCGATGGAGCGGGTGCGCTTGTCCGGCAAGGTCGGCGCCGGCCTCGATCCGTGCGGCGCGATGCAGGTCCAGTTCGAACTGGTCCCGGGGCAGCAGCGCGACATCGTGTTCATGCTCGGCGTCGCCGATATCCGTCACGTCAATATCGGTCATCTCGTGCAGAAGTATCGTGGTTCAATCGCAGCCCAGGACGCGCTCGACGCCGTACACGCCTACTGGAAGCGCACCCTCGGCGCGGTACAGGTCGAAACGCCGGACCAGTCGCTGAACGTTCTTGCCAACGGCTGGCTGATGTACCAGACCATCGCGTGCCGTTTGTGGGCGCGCAGCGGTTACTACCAGTCCGGCGGCGCATTCGGATTTCGCGACCAGTTGCAAGACACCATGGCGCTGGTGCACAGCCAGCCGCAACTGATGCGCGAACATCTGCTGCTGTGTGCGGCCCATCAATTCATCGAAGGCGATGCGCAGCACTGGTGGCATCCACCGACCGACCGTGGGGTCCGCACCCACTGTTCCGACGATTACTTGTGGCTGCCGCTCGCGGTCAACCGTTATGTGATCGGTACCGGCGACATCGGGGTACTGAACGAGAACATCCGCTTCATCGAAGGCCGCCCGGTGAATCAGGATGAAGATTCCTACTACGATCTGCCGCTCCGTTCAGAGCAAACCGCCACGCTGTACATGCATTGCGTGCGTGCGATTGAAAGAGGATTGAAATTCGGCGTGCACGGCCTGTCGCTGATCGGTTCCTGCGACTGGAACGACGGCATGGACAAGGTTGGGGAGCACGGCAAGGGCGAGAGCGTCTGGCTCAGCTTTTTCCTCTATGAAGTGCTGACGCGTTTTGCCGAAGTCGCCGCGATCCACAACGACCCGGCATTCTCCGAGCGCTGCCATGCCGAAGCGGAACAGCTGCGTCAGAACATCGAGAAAAACGGCTGGGACGGCGAATGGTATCGCCGTGCGTATTTCGATGACGGCACGCCGCTCGGCTCCGCACAGAATGCCGAATGCCAGATCGATTCGATTTCGCAAAGCTGGTCGGTATTGTCCGGCGCCGGCGACCCGGAACGCTCGCGCATGGCGATGCAGGCGGTTGACCGCCGCCTGGTGCGGCGTGAGGATTCGATCATCCAGTTGCTCGATCCGCCGTTCGACAAGTCCGATCAGAATCCCGGCTATATCCGTGGTTATGTGCCAGGCGTGCGCGAGAACGGCGGGCAGTACACACATGCCGCGATCTGGACCGCGATGGCGTTTGCCAGGATGGGCGACAACCAGCGTGCGTGGGAACTGCTGCGGATGATCAATCCGGTCAACCACGGCAATACTCCCGAGAACATTGCCACCTACAAGGTGGAGCCCTATGTCGTTGCGGCGGATGTATATGCGATATCGCCGCACACCGGCCGAGGCGGCTGGACCTGGTACACCGGATCATCGGGATGGATGTACAGGCTGGTCGTGGAGTCGCTGCTCGGACTGGCGCTGGAAGGCGACAGGCTGCGCATTACGCCGTGCCTGCCGAGTGACTGGAATACGTATGCAATGAATTATCGGTACCGCGACACGATGTACCGGATTGTCGTGACACGATGCAGCGTCCAGGAAGTTACGGGCCATGTGAAAGTGGATGGCATTCTGCAAACGGACGGATTGATTCAACTGGTCGACGACAGGCAGGAGCACGCGGTGGAGATCGTTGTACAAAATGCCTGTCTGCCTGCGCCGGTCTAAATCAGGCGGCTGTTTGCGCAGAGGCAGTCACTGAAATTTACTTGTGTCCGGCACCGCACAGATCAGGCGCAAAAGATCCCGTACTCTCGGTTCAGGAAATCCAGGGCACGGATGCGTCGGCCGCTAACGGCGGCGTGTCATCCAGCCTGAAGGATTTACGCATGCGTGACTGAACCAGGCGACTCGCCTGGAGTCGCATTCTTATTCTTGTTGAGGAAATGGATATGATGAAACTGAAAGATTTGATGAGCCGGGACGTGCAGGTGATCGATGCGAATGCGACGATCATGGAAGCCGCAGAACAAATGAGAAAGGGCAACTTTGGCATGATGCCTGTGGGAGAAAATGACCGGATGATCGGCGCCATATCCGATCGCGATATTGCCATCCGCGCCATCGCCGGTGGCAAGGAATCGAGCACCAAGGTGCGCGAAGTAATGTCCGAGCGTATCGTCTGGGCTTACGAGGAGGATTCCGTGAATGATGCGGCCAAGCTCATGAGCACGCATCAGATCCGGCGCCTGCCGATCGTGAATGCGGAGAAGCGTCTCGTGGGGATCGTGGCACTCGGTGATGTCGCCGTTGAAAGCGCCGATGTGGAAGTTGCCGGCGAAGCACTGGTGGAAATTTCGAAATCTTCGTGAGCAAACCTGGATAGGAGCATGGAATAACTTTACTTGCCGGCCATGGCCTCTTCAATCATTTCCTTCTGTTCTCTGGTGCCCATGCGGCTCCAGGTTTCGGGAGGAATGTTGAGTATGTCCTGAGTCCGCTCTCCCGCATGGCGCCATGCATCCTGGATTACACCGCCTTCAGTCGGAACGTTCCCGTCAGAGCTGTCCGAGGCGTGGCTCCAGTTCCATCCGGATTTCTTCGAAATGCTTTCAAATGAATAGCCGACTGCTTCCAATGTTTCTTTTCTGGACTGCAAGTCGGATGAAAGCGCACTGTTTTTAAACATGGTATTTCCCTTCAACCTAGAAACGGCAGTTGACCGCTTGTCTGCTACGGTAAGTTCATAAATGGATTGAAATGTTTCATGGTTAATCTGTTCACCGTTCGAGTTAGGCCGCTACCGGCACGATTGCACATTTTCCCGGCTCTCTGGCTTCGTTGTTCCTCGTAGCAGGGGGCAGCCATGCGTCCTCCATCCTCTCCCTCAATCCCTCTCCACGGAGTGGCTGAGGATTACCCACATTTTTGCGAGTAGATTGAATAGAGTGGAAAAGGTAGTTGTAAACCCGTGTAAACAATGTTAATTTTCGACCCATCATCAACTGCCATGAATCACGTTGTCTCAAGACATCGACACCGACTGGGCGATCGAAGAATTCGGCGAAGCCGATTTGGGCGATGCGCGTCGCAGCAAACGACTCGTCGCGCTGGCTCGCCGGTTGGGACGCAGTCCGCATTGCTCGTTTCCGCAATCGCTGTCGGCGTCGGAACTCAAAGCAGCCTATCGCTTCTTCGACAACGACGAAGTGGATACGGACGGCATCCTGACTGCGCATATCGGTCAAACTCTCGCGCGTATGCGCACCGTGCCGCTGGTGCTGGCGGTGCAAGACACCACCGAATACAACCTCACCCATCTGTCGGCAACCGAGGGGCTGGGCTACTGCAGCCACGAGAAAGTGCGGGGATTCTTCATGCATAGCATGCTCGCGCTCACGCCGGAAGGTCTGCCCCTGGGCGTCTTGGGACTGAAGACCTGGACACGTCCGCTGGAACAGTTGGGCAAGCGCAAGCTGCGCCGGCAATTGCCAGTGCAGGAGAAAGAAAGCGCGAAATGGATCGAGGGCCTGAACCAGACCACGGCGCTCAAATCCCACTGTCCGGACACCCACATCGTGAGCGTATGCGATCGCGAGGCCGACCTGTACGACCTGTTTACTGCCGAACGCGCCGCAGGCGTGGATTGGCTGGTGCGCGCGGCCTGGAATCGTTGCGTGGATCACCCGGAAAAATACTTGTGGGACACGATGCAGTCGGTCTCCGAGAGGGGGACGACGATGTTGCGCGTGCCGGCACGCGGCAATCTGCCCGAGCGCACGACCCGGTTGGCGATACGGTGCGCGCCGGTGCGTATTCGTCCGCCAAGGAGCCGAAAGGGAAAAGGCCTGGCCGAGGTTGACGTGTACGCAATTTGGGCCATCGAGACGGGTCCACCCGAAGGCATCGATCCCATCGAATGGATGTTGCTCACCTCGGTGCCGACGCACACGCTGGAGCAGGCACTGGAGCGCCTGTCCTGGTATGCCCGCCGCTGGACCATCGAAACGTGGCATCGGGTGCTCAAGAGTGGTTGCCAGATCGAGGCGCGGCAGTTCGGCGACGTGCAACGCTTCATGCGCGCCACCGCCTTGTTTGCCGTCATCAGTTGGCGCATTCTCTATGCGACATTGCTGGGTCGGCTGGATGCGGATATCTCCTGCGAGGTGCTGCTGCAGCGCTTCGAGTGGCAGGCCTTGTATTGCCGTACGCACGACACCAGCGATCCGCCGGAGCAGCCGCCCACTCTGGGAAAGGCTATCTTGTGGATTGCCAAACTCGGCGGCTATCTCGGTCGAACACGCGACCGCCCTCCCGGAACCACCGTGCTCTGGCGCGGCTTCCTTTCCCTCCACGAAATCTCGCAGATGTATCTTATCTTTCGAAAAAATGAATGAAATCATGATTCGTAATTTGTGGGTAATCCTCAGCTTACATGGGGAGGGAACTTAGCCCCTTCCCCCTTTCAGGGAGGGTGGAGCAAGGAATTCGGATCGCATGCGATCCGCTTGCGGAACGGATCGCGCTTGCAAGCGCGGTCGCCTCGGCTGGGATGGGGGTAATGCGCGTCAAGCGCCTACTAAATTCTCAGTAGCTTGAACGGAAAAAATATGCAACCCGGCTTCAATCGTTTGCTCTCGAAGGCGTTGCCCGCGCTGCCCACCTTGTGCGCGCTGGGCGGCGCCTTGCTGATGTTCGTGCTGTTCCTGCTGGTGCAGGGGCAGCCTGCGCTGGAAGCATGCAAGCTGATTTTCGTCGGCGCCTTCGGTTCGGCTTTTGCTTGGGAAAACACGCTGCAGCGGGCGGCGCCGCTGATGCTGACCGCGCTGTGCGTCGCATTGCCGGCGCGCGCCGGATTGATCGTGATCGGCGGTGAAGGCGCGCTCGCGCTGGGCGGATTGGCGGCCGCAGTAACGCCGCTGATGCTGCCTGCGGCGATGCCCGGCATGCCGATGCTGGTGCTGATGGCGGCCGCCGGGATGTTGGCGGGCGGCGTCTGGATCATGTTCGCCGGCTGGCTGCGCCAGACGCGCGGCATCAATGAAACCATCGGCAGCCTGCTGCTTGCCTATATCGCGCTGGCGATCTTCCGGCATCTGGTCGAAGGCCCGCTGCGCGATCCGGCAAGCCTGAACAAACCGTCAACGCCTGCATTGAGCGACCAGTACCTGATCGGTACGATGCCGGGCATCGATGTGCATTGGGGATTGTTCTGGGGCGTGCTGGCCTGCGTCGCGGCGCATGTACTGGTGCGGCATAGCGTGTTCGGCTTTTCGATGTCGGTGGTCGGCGGCAATGTACGCGCGGCGCGGCTGGTCGGCCTGCCGGTGAGCCGGATCGTCTTCGTCGCCTGCCTGTTGGGCGGCGCCGCCGCCGGGTTGGCCGGCATGCTGGAAATCGCCGCAGTCCATGGCAGCGCAAACACCGCACTGCTGGCCGGCTACGGCTACAGCGGCATCCTGGTCGCCTTTGCCGCGCGCCACAATCCGCTTGCGATCGTTGTATGCGCGTTGTTCATCGGCGGCATCGAGTCCAGCGGCAGCCTGCTGCAGCGGCGCCTCGACCTGCCCGATGCCACCACGCTGGTGCTGCAGGGGCTGCTGTTCATCAACTTGCTGGCGTGGGAAGCATTCAGCGGGCGCCTGAGCGCATGGCGTCTGCGGCTCGACACATTGCGTACCGGAGTTGCACATGGCTGAATTCGATATTGCCGCCCTGCTGCTGGCATTGGTCGCCGGCGCAATCCGGGTTGGCACGCCTTTCCTGTTCGTCAGTCTTGGGGAATGCCTGACTGAGAAAGCCGGCCGCGTCAATCTTGGCCTGGAAGGCATCCTGGTATGCGGTGCGATGACCGGCTATGCGACCTCGCTGCTGACCGGCTCGGCATGGCTCGGCGTGCTCGGTGCGGGGATGTCCGGGCTGGCGCTGGGCGCATTGCATGGACTGGTCTGTTCGCTGCCGCGCGTGAACGACATCGCATTCGGCATTGCGCTGATGCTGTTCGGGCTTGGGCTGGCATTTTTTCTGGGCAAACCATTCATCCAGCCGCAGGCGCCGATGCTGCCGGGGCTGGCGCTGGGCAACTGGAGCGACAGCCCGCAACTGCGCAATGCATTGCAGATCAACGGACTGTTCCTGATCGGGATTGCCCTCGCGGCCGCAATGCATTGGGGCCTGGCGAGCACGCGCTGGGGACTGGCATTGCGTCTGGTCGGCGACCATGCCGAAACCGCGCGCGCGCTCGGCTATCCGCTGACCCTGATTCGCGTCATGGCTACTGCAGCGGGCGGTTTCCTGGCGGCCGTGGGCGGCGCCTACCTTTCCTTGTATTACCCGGGCAGCTGGAACGAAGGTCTGTCGAGCGGACAAGGATTGATGGCGGTAGCGCTGGTGATCTTTGCCCGCTGGCAGCCGATGCGCTGCCTGGTCGCCGCGTTGATCTTCGGCGCCGCCGGAGCGCTTGGCCCCGCGCTGCAATCGCTCGGCGTCAGTTCCGGCTATTACCTGTTTAACGCGGCACCGTATGTGCTGACGCTGGCCATCATGATCGTGACCTGCCGTCCCAACCGGACCCTGACGGGCGCACCGGGCGAGTTGAGCCTGACGCGCTAGCTGATCAGAAGAAGATGTACAAGGACGGCAGCGCCCTTCGCTTTGCTCCGCCAACATATTTTTATCGAGGTAAATCGACATGACAGAAAAATACCTGAACGCAGATCCGTATCCGTGGCCGTACGACAGCAGCCTGGCGCCGCACAATACGGCACTGGTCATCATCGACATGCAAACCGACTTTTGCGGCATCGGCGGCTATGTCGACAAGATGGGTTACGACTTGTCGCTGACGCGCGGCCCGATTGCGCCGATCAAGGCCGTACTGGCGGCGATGCGGGAGCAGGGATTTCAGATTATCCATACCCGCGAAGGCCACCGCCCCGACCTGTCGGACCTGCCGGCCAACAAGCGCTGGCGCTCGCGCCGCATCGGCGCGGGTATCGGCGACGAAGGGCCGTGCGGGCGCATCCTGGTGCGCGGCGAACCGGGTTGGGAAATCATCGATGAACTGGCGCCGCTGGCCGGCGAAGTCATCATCGACAAGCCGGGCAAAGGTTCGTTCTACGCTACCGACCTGGAAATGGTGCTGCATACGCGCGGCATCCGCAATATCGTGCTGACCGGCATTACCACCGATGTGTGCGTGCATACCACGATGCGCGACGCGAACGACCGCGGTTTTGAATGCGTGCTGCTGGAAGACTGTTGCGGCGCAACCGACATCGGCAACCATCACGCGGCGATCAACATGATCAAGATGCAGGGCGGCGTGTTCGGCGCGGTATCGGATTCGAAGAAACTGCTTGCAGCCCTCGGGTGCGGGTGACCTGATCATGCATGCAATGCAACTCGAAACGGTAGCGCGGGCAAGTCCTTCGGCGGCTTTCGCGCACTGGACGATGTGTCGATCCGCGTCAAGGCCGGCAGCGTGCATGCGCTGCTCGGCTACAGCCGACCGGGGTTTGGTCCGCCTGCTGACGACAACAAAATCTACCAGATCTTGATGCAGTGTCCACTCAAGACAAAATCGCTGCCGGGGACCTTGACGGCGCCGGTCGGTTCAAAACTAACCGCAAGTTTGGGAACGTTGGCAAAAATTTCCTCGGCCGCGGCACTGAGGCGAATATCGGCTTTCCCATCTCCGGGAATGACACCGATCGGGATCGGCTTCCCGTCTTTGGGCAGAGCCCACAGCTGGGCGACGTGGTGCTTGGGTATGGCCAGGGGTTTCAGCACCTTGATCGACAAAATCTCTCCACGACGCAGAGAACTTGCAGCGACGGCCGGAGCACCGGTGGAATCGGTGAGCAAGCCCACATAACTTGCGGCGAGCGTGCTCGACTTATGCTGGAGGCCGAAAGTGCCCGGCGCCTGATGCATCACGCCGAGCGTCATGACGATGCCGAAGAACAGGCCCAGTGCCGGTTTCAGCATGCCGATCAGGAATGTGCGCAGGCGTTCCTGCCATCGCCGCGCGGCCGACGCCGGCCGAGTGCGGCGATCAATGGCGCGCCAGACCCGACCGGGCGCTTGCACGGCAGGGATGGAGGCGCTCAAGGGCGCCAGCCGGGTTTGCCAATCGGCGACCGCCCTCTGGGCCGCAAACGAATTGCGCATGATCCGTGCGAACCGACGCCGAACCCGGGCGTTCATGGTCCCGAGCACATAGTGGGCGGCCAATCTATCGAGCAATTGCGGGTGATCATAGTTCATCGTGCGCTCAATTTCCTTGTGCCGTTTCAACGCCGGTCATGCATTTTCTTAGTTTCTCCAGCCCGCGCCGCACCCATGCCTTGACCGTGCCAAGCGGTGCGCGCAAGTGCACCGCCAGCTCGGCGTGCGACAGTCCGTTGTAATAGGTGAGCGCCAGGCTCTGGCGTTGCGCCGCTTCCAGCTGCGTCATGCAGTCGCGCATGCGCAATCCCTCGCTCGCCCGCAAAAACAAGGCCGCCGGATCGGCGCCGGCATCGACGCCATGATGCGAATCACCTTCTTCAAGCATTGTCATTCTCGATTTATCTGCAGTCTTGTTGGAACGCAGCCGATCGAGTGAATTATTGCGCACCACACTGATAAGCCACGTCATGGGAGTTGCCAGGCCTGCCGCATAACTATCCGCATGATTCCAGATGTTGACGTAGGATTCCTGCAGCACGTCTTCAGCGTGTCCCCGGTGCTTCAATAACCGCAGGGCGACGCCAAACAAGTGCGATGAAGTGAGCTTATAGATTTGTTCAAACGCGGCATGGTCACCTTGACCCACGCGCGCCAACAGGTGGGTAAGTTGCTCGTTGTTCTCGGATTGTTTAGTCATGACGGATCATAAATGAAGTGCTTGCGGAGTCTGGGGCCGGTCGAGGCAAGTCGACTGAAACACAATAACGGCGCAGCGATAGTCAGTGTGGCTTTCATGGTTACCTCATCGGTGGTTGAGCATTGCCGCAAAGCAAAAGTGCCTTGCACAGGGATGTACGTGAACCGATGGTTTTTGGATGCAGTCCGCGTGAAATTATTTTTTTTTGGAAACGTGCATCCGGTGGCGGCCCGGCCTCGTATATCCGTATGGAGCGCACCTGCTTCGCAACGACGAACTATCCTATTCCCGCCCGCATGACAAGCAGTCCATGGCGTTGGAATACCTGTGGCGTACTTCATCAATAGGAGCTGTGTCGATATGAAAATCAATAACTATCTGGTATTCCTGCTGGGCATGTTGCTGTCGGCATCGCCTTATGCCGCCACCGCCAATATGGAAGGCGTTCCGTCCTACTGCCGGGTCTTTGCCAACGGAGATTTACAAATTTCCCTGGTAAGCAACAAGGTAACAGGCACCTGCTTCACCTCCCCTGCTGAGGTGCGTTTATACCAGAACAGCGCCTACATTTCCCCTACCACCACCAATCGCTATCTTGCGATGTGCCTTAACGCTAAAGTCACTGCTCAACACTTAAGAATGGACAACTTAACGTGTTCCAATGGGATGGGCACTGCCAGCCCGACTACAGCTTTTATGGTGAAAAATCCATAACGCTCGGGCAAGGTAAAGGAATTCCTTTGAAAAAGCATCCGTGATTTGAAAATGTTCGCCGCCAAGGCAGCGCTGTGCAGAGTCAGCAATGGCTCCGCATGGCAAGGCATCGGGCAATTCCAGGGAGACGAAATCCGGCGGAAGACGCTTGGCGTACTTCATCAATAGGAGCTGTATCGATATGAAAATCAATAACTATCTGGCATTCCTGCTGGGCATGTTGCTGTCGGCATCGCCTTACGCCGCCAATATGGAAGGCGTTCCGTCAAAATGTCGGATTGCGGTCAATGGAGATTTACAGGTCTTCCTCTACAGCAACAGCGTAGGAAGTAACACCTGTAGCTCCCTCGAGGTGCGCGTATTCCAGAGCAACCCCGCCATTTCCGTTACGACCGTCAATCGCTATCTTGCGATGTGTCTTAACGCTAAAGCCACTGTCACGAAATTAAGAATGGACTATTTAACGTGTTCCAGTGGGAAGGGCATTCCCACCGCGGCTTCAAGTTTTCAGTTCAAACGTTAATAGCGCTCGGACAAGGTAAAGAAATTCCTTTGAAAAAGCGTCCGTGATTTGAAAATGTTTGCCGCCAAGGCAAGCGCGGTGCTGAGTCAGCAATGGCGTCCTCATTACAAGGCATCGAGCAATTCCATGGGGGACGAACACAAGCGGTGTGTGTTACCACCAACCGGCCCATCCTGTCGGGCAAGGCAATGGTGGGTTACGGAAATTTCAATCCTGATTTGAAACCGGGGGCGTCATTATGAAAAAAAGGCATTTGTCGGCGAAGATGCTGAGGTTTTTCCTGGCTATTTTAATACTCATGCTGGGGGGGCAGGCATCGGCCGCGCTGACGAAGGAGCAAAAATTAGCCGTGTTGCCGGCCAATGAGCTGCTGCTATTGGATGCTCCGTACGTTCATGGCGACAGAGTCTCGGCGCAAAGTGTCCGCGATATCGTCAGTAACAGCATCTTGCCGACGATTACGAAGCTGGAAAGCACCTTTGCCAAAGATATTCCCGCCGTTAGCGTGAGCGACGGCGGGAATATTCCTGACACGCTGTATGTCCGCAATGCGAGCGGAGGATTGGACATCCGGGTCAGCAATGGGAATCGGCCTCCGTTGGAGGATATCTATTACGTACTGGGCCATTTCCTTGTTGAATCCGTGCTGGGCAGACCGGAAGTGGCTTGCTACTTGAACGCGGCAAATGCCCCCAGCGGCTTTAACCAGGATGGTTATTTTTACACACACAATCAACTCGATATATATAAGACACAGTCACCAGAATGCGCGTTCAACGAAGGGTGGGCGCAATTTTTTGTGTCCCAGACGTTACTGGATAGAGTGCCCCTAAAGGACCAAAAATTCGACTTTGACTTGGGTAACTTCAACCGCGCCTACGATGTGAGAGGGCGCCAGCTGTTTGAACCAGTGGAGGTTGGGTTTCTCAATCTTGCTCGCGCGGTGGCGGAGTTAGGGACGATTGGTCTTGATATTTTTGAGTATAACAAGCCCGAGCTTTATGCGGAAATCATGGCGTTTCTGGAAACCAAGCCTTGTGTGGCTGACGAGACGCATAGTTGTAGCTCTGACAGCTTTGGGACCGGCGGTATGGGGGTGCAGGGAGCCTGCGAAATACTGGCTAACTCCGGCCTGAGTGTTCATAACGTGTGCGGGGAATTTTCAAATGCCCTGCAGCATGACACCACATCCTCCTGCATGTCATTCGATAAAAATTGGACGACAGAACCGAGCGACAGCCATTTCATCGCCTGTAATACGAAACAAAAGATTCTGTGCGAGGACGTGACGGCCAGTACGGACAACGGCGGCACCCTCCGATTGACTACACTGCCCCATGAGTTATTTCTTGCGGAAACTGCGTGCCTCAACGAATTCGGTGGTCATTATGCGGGCATTCGCAGCACAACGCTCGGCAAGCGCCGCGCTGGCGCATTGAATTTGATGTCCCAGGGGGGAATCGAAATCGCCGGCACCGGGATGGCGAAAAATGCAGGCGGTAAGCCCAGGAAAATTCGCAAGATCGATCTGCAAAAGCAACTCTTGACGAGAATAAAAAACTTCAAGTCCAAGGTTGACGAGAAAACAAAAGACCCGGCTTACAATTACTTGCTGGTACACGCCTTGGATATCGGGGCGGGCTCTTGTCATGTGGCCCAATGCCTGGGCGGCGAATCGGCCATCATCGATTGCGGTGCGCTGGGCCGCAGCGACGGTCTCGACGGCGATGCCGTGTTGACGTACATGAATGAATTTGGGGTTTTCTCCCAGAAACCCAGTGTCTTCATCTCGCATGGCGATTGGGATCACTATCGTCATATCAAGAAAATCATGATCGGCAAAAAGCCGAGAATGATCTATTTCGGGGGGATACCGGATGCCTACAGCGATGGCTTTACAAATTGGATGAACGAACACCGGCGGAGCGGCATTAAAGTTAACAATCGCATCACAGTCCTTGGCGAATTGGCCGAGGAGTACCGCGATATGACATTAGTTGATTCTTTTCCCTCGTGTAGTAGTGATAGTAATGGAGCAAATAGACCGTCGTTGCACTATTTGGCGGTCAATGAATCGGCCCGCGCCCCCACTAACGCGAATACTGACAAGAAGAGGAAAACGTCCGTGTCGAAAAACATGGACAGTATGGCCATGATGGTACGTTTTCATGGGAGCACAGATTATCGCGCCGTGTTGCCTGGTGATGCGCTGGGTAGGACAGAACTTCGTGTCACGAACAACCTGAGTGGATTTGGCTCATCATCGTATACTAATACCATCCTCATGGCCTCCCATCACGGTTCGGACTTACACGGCTCCAATTCCAGTGACTGGCTCGAGTTTCTTGACCCCACGTACGAGATTTATTCCGCCGGTGATATGTTTGGCCATCCTAACTCTGAGGTCATAAGGCTCGTCAATGGTAAGGTGGCGGGGCAGAACGTGGCTTCGCATAACATTCAAGCGGCGGCCAGCGCGGGCGACCCGTATAGACAGTATTCGAGCGTGCGTGCTCATTACAGCACACGCTCGACTGGAAATATGGTTTCGATCTATGCAATCCCCAAACCCGGGACAAACAAGCCGTTCTTCCATCAATTCATTAAGGAAGAAAAACCGTGATGTGAGGGTTAAATCCTGATGGCGCGGGGACAGTGTGGAGTCCCCGCGCCATATATTTAACATCGAGGTAAATCGACATGACAGAAAAACACCTCAAGATGGGTTACAACTTGTCGCTGACGCGCGCCCCGATAGCGCCGATCAAGGCCGTGCCGGCCAACCAACTGCAGGGCGGCGTGTTCGGCGCGGTATCGGATTCGAAGAAACTGCTCGCAGCGCTCGGACGGGGATGAACTGACCATGCATGCAATGCAACTCGAAACGGTAGGCGCGGGCAAGTCGTTCGGCGACTTTCGCGCACTGGATGACGTGTCGATCCGCGTCAAGGCCGGCAGCGTGCATGCGCTGCTCGGCGAAAACGGCGCCGGCAAGAGCACGCTGGTCAAGGGGCTGATCGGCTACAGCCGACTCGATGAAGGCAGCATCCTGCTCGACGGGCGCGAGTGCACGGTTGCCAGCCCGCGCGATGCCCATGCGCTGGGTATCGGCATGGTGTATCAGCATTTCACGCTGGCCCCGGGCATGACGGTTGCGGAAAACCTGCTGCTGACGCGCGGCCGCCTGCCATGGCGCATTTCATGGAAAAGGGAGAAGGCCGAACTGGAGGCCTTCATGGAATCGATGCCGTTCCGGCTTGCGCTCGACAGCATGGTCGGCAGTCTCGCCGCGGGCCAGAAGCAAAAACTGGAAATCCTCAAACAGCTCTACCTGAAACGGCGTTTCCTGATCCTGGACGAGCCGACCTCGGTATTGACGCAGCAGGAAGCACAGGAAGTGCTGGGCCTGGTGCGCGACCTCGCACGGCGCAATGAGTTGACCGTGCTGATGATCACCCACAAGTTCCATGAAGTGACGGCATTCGCGGATGAAGTCACGGTGCTGCGCAAGGGACGCATGGTGGGACACGCGCATGTCGCGGATACGACGCCCGATACGCTGGCAAGCTGGATGATGGGTGAGGCGCGCATCGCGGCTGCTCCCGCGCCGCGCACGCCGGCGGACCAGGACGCACCGATCGCGCTGCAAGTCGATTCCCTGCGGGTTGCCGGCGACCGGGGCGATGACGCGGTGGTCGATCTTTCACTGCAGGTGCGCCGCGGTGAAATTGTCGGTATCGCCGGCATCTCCGGCAATGGACAGAAGGAATTGGTAGAGACCTTGCTGGGCCAGCGCCGCGCATCCGGCGGCAGTATCGCGGTGGACGGCAAGTCCTACCACGGCACGCGCGCCGAAATGCTGGAGTGCAAGCTGTTCGCCCTACCGGAAGAGCCGCTGCACAATGCCTGTATCGCCGGCATGACGGTTGCCGAAAACATGGCGCTGCGGGATTTCGACAGCGCGCCATTTTGCCGGCACGGCTGGCGCATCGATCGCAAGGCGATGGCGCAACGCGCAGCGCAGCTGATCGCGTCGTTCAACGTCAACCCGCCGCTGCCGCAGCGCCCGATCGGCACGCTGTCCGGCGGTAATGTACAGCGCGCCGTGCTGGCGCGCGAACTGGCGGAGTCCGTCACGGTGCTGATTGCAGCCAACCCGGTATTCGGGCTGGACTTCAAGGCGGTGTCGGACATTCACGCACGCATCGTCGCCGCGCGCGAGCAAGGCGCGGCGGTGCTGTTGGTCAGCGAAGACCTGGACGAGTTGCTGAAACTGTCGGACCGCATGCTCGTGATGTCCAACGGGCGGGTCGTGCATCAGACCGCGGCGCGCGATGCCGACCGCGCAACGCTCGGCCGCTACATGGCTGGCCATGTCGATACGCCGGTTCTGGAGCAAGCGGCATGACCCTTCCATCTGCACTGCGTAAAGTCGATGCGCAACCGTTCGAGTTCACATTCGACTATACGCATACCGCACTGATCGTGATCGACATGCAGCGCGACTTCATCGAGGCCGGCGGTTTCGGCGAATCGCTCGGCAACGATGTCTCGACGCTGGCCGCGATCGTACCGGTCGTGGCCGGGCTGCTGGCGTTTGCGCGGCAAGAGCATATGCTGGTGGTGCACACGCGCGAAGCGCATCTGCCGGATCTGTCCGACTGCCCTTTGTCGAAAATCAGCCGCGGCAATCCATCCTTGCGCATCGGCGATGCCGGGCCGATGGGCCGCGTTCTGGTGCGCGGGCAGCCCGGCAGCGAAATCGTTTCGGCATTGCAGCCGGCACCGGGTGAAATCGTCATCGACAAACCGGGTAAAGGCGCGTTCCATGGCACCGACCTGCATGCACTATTGCAGCAGCGCGGCATCAGCCATTTGCTGTTTGCCGGCGTCACCACCGAAGTGTGCGTACAAACCACGATGCGCGAAGCCAACGACCGGGGTTACGATTGCCTGCTGGTGGAAGATGCGACCGCGAGTTATTTCCCTGCGTTCAAGCAAGCCACACTGGAGATGGTGCGCGCGCAAGGCGGCATTGTCGGCTGGACCGCACCGTTGAGCGCAATAATCGATCCGGCCAACCACATAGGGACTGCACCGATGCTGATCAACCATCCGCCCGTGATCGCCGAACTGAATGCCGAATTCGACGCATATGAAGCGGCGCTGATTCGCCACGACGTCGCAGCGCTGGACCGCTTCTTCCGGTATGACGATGCCACCGTACGCTATGGCGTCGCAGAAAACCTGTATGGCGGCGAAGCGATCCGCCAATACCGGATGCGCTGCGCGCCGGTTCATCCGCAACGCAAGATCGTGCTCCGCGTCACTTCAAGTTATGGCAACGACTTCGGCGCCATCAGCGCCGAATTCAACGCTCCGGACACCGATCAAATAGGCAGGCAGACGCAGACCTGGGTGCGTTTTCCGGACGGCTGGCGCATTGTTGCCGCTCATGTCAGCTTGATCGATTGAATATGGGGGAGATTGAGGAAACGGAAAAAATTATACGTTAACGGTTTTTCGCTCTCAAATGAACAAGAATCACCAGTTGGTATCGTCGGTCGACGGCAGCATGAGTTCGATGCGCTGCTGGGCAAACGGATCAGCGCTGTCGACGTAGCGCAGCGCGCTTTGCATACTTTTCCAGCCCACATATTCCATCAGTGTCTTCAAATCCCAGCCATTGCCGGTCGCCCAATTCGCAAAGCCGCGCCGCAGGGAGTGGCCGCTGTAGTCGGCTGGATCGACAATACCGGCGTCCGTAAAGATGGCGCGCAACAGCGGAATGAGGCTATCGGCATGCAGGCTATCCTGGCCAACATGCCCCCATCGGTCGATCAATCGGAACACCGGCCCGGCTTCCGGCCTGGCCAACTCGAAAGCGCGCCGGTTGTTCTTACGCACCAAGCGAATTCAGCTCCGACATGCGGCCTGCCGACAGCAGTTCGGCACATTGATCGGCCGGTATTGGCTTGCTGTAAAAATTGCCCTGAATCTGGTCGCAGCCGCAGGCCGCCAGTATGCTAACTTGATTCGCGGTTTCGGCCATCTCGGCAACGACTGTCAAGCCCAAGCGGTGCGCCAGCGAAATCATTGCGTCGACGATCGCGCGACAGCCCGTATCGTGGACGATCCCCTTGACGAAGGAACCATCGATTTTCAGCTTCTCGACCGGGAACAGGCGTAGATACTGCATGTTCGAGTACCCGGTACCGAAGTCGTCAATCGATAGCGCGACGCCTAGTTTTCTAAGGCTGTGCATCAAGGTTAGGGTTTTGTCGGGATCGTCCATCGATGCGCTTTCGGTGAGTTCCAGTTCTAGCCAAGCCGGATCGAGCTGTGTTGCAGCCAGGCATTGCGCCACCTGGCTTTCGAGCCCTTGCCGATTGACCTGCTTCGCAGACAAATTGACTGATATGCGTATCGGCGGGATTCCCGCTAGCTGCCACGATTTGTTCTGTGCACACGCGCGGCGAAGAACCCATTCGCCAATCGATTGGATCAAGCCACTTTCCTCCGCAATCGGAATGAACCTGGACGGCGCAATATTGCCGAGTTCCGGATGCTTCCAGCGCAGCAAGGCTTCCACGCCCTTAATGGAGCCGCTATGGATTTCGACCTGCAATTGATAATGCAGATCGAGCTCATCGCGTTCAAGCGCATAGCGTAGATCGGTTTGCAGTTTGACCCGTTCATTGAACCGGCTGCGCAGGTCCGGGTTATAGAGTTGCATGGTATTGCGACCGGCTTCCTTGGCGCGGTACATCGCCGCATCGGAAGACCGCAGTAGCGCATCGGCCGTGTCGCCATCGTCCGGATAAACGCTGCAACCCGCGCTGCAGGTCACAACAATGACGTGCCCGTCGATGGTGACGCGGTGATTGACGGCTGCCATGACCCGCCGCAATACCGACACCGACTCATCTTCGCTGCTGGTATTGCATAAAAGAAGGACGAATTCGTCGCCACCAATCCGAGCCAGCAAATCGCTCTCGCGCAGACAAGCCGACATGCCAGAAGCGACAGATTGCAATAATGCGTCACCTGCATTATGTCCGAAGCTATCGTTGATCCATTTGAAGCGATCCAGGTCGATGAAAGACACCATGAACCGCCGGTTCTCGCGGCGCGCTTCCGCAATCGCCAGATCCAGGCGATCGACCAGCAGGTTGCGGTTCGGCAACCCTGTCAATGTATCGTGCGTGGCCTGATAATGAAGCCGGGTTTCCAATTCCTTACGCTCCGAGATATCGCGCGCCACCATGTGGACCGCACGGTTTCCGCGGTATTGGAACGACAGTCGGGTTACCGTAATATCGATGATCTTGCCGTCGAGCCGAAGCGCTTGCTCCTCGCCGGCGCGCGAGCTCCCGTCTCGCTTCAACTCATGAATGGCAGTGGCGACTTGCGCCTGGCAGGCCGGCGCGGCCAATTCGGTCATTGTACGATTCAACAAAACGTCCGCCGAATCGGCATGAAACAAGTGTTGCGCCGCCGCGTTGGCGAAAACAATGCGCCCATCGGATTCGACCAGAATTGCGTCCGGCGAGGATTCGACCAGGAGCCGATAGCGCTCTTCGCTTTCGCGCAACGCGAGTTCGCGCTCCTGCGCCTGATAAAACAATTCAAGGCTTTTTTGCTCAATCAATGCTTCCGCTTGCTTGCGCGCGTTCCTTTCCCGTGCCAGTCGGCGCTTGTAGAATTCAATATCCTCGGCCATCGGGATGTCTCGTCAGCGTAAACCGGATATGAGCGCCTTCCAGAACGGGCAAGTCTTCCCGTTCCAGCGTAATCGATTCGCCGTAGTGATGAATGCAGCCCCGAATCAGACCTTCCGCCAGGTCGCCAAACGGACGCTTCGAGCGATAGGTCAGAATCATATTTTCGGGCCCACGCATCTCGTGCGTAAAGCGTGGAAGCTCCGCATCCGGATAGAGTTTCTTCACCTCCACATGGATTTTATTGTCCAGACTGGACAGTAACGCGAAGCTCGAATCATGTTCGGTCACGAAGGATGGATAGAGGACATAAAAGCGTTTGAACAGGTATTCCCCAAAGATGCGCAACAAATCAGGCACAGCAATGCCCGTCTCGTCGCTTAGACGGCGGACCAGTTCAATCAATTCCCGGTGATCATACGTACCCACCGAGGTGTACGCGCCGCCGGTCGAGAGATGTGAGGCATTAATGATTTTGTCTGCCATTTCAGCAGAGAAGCGTTCTTCGACCATCTCGACAAACTCGTCAAATACGACACCTTTCATCGCTTTTACCCTCAATAGTGATACTTGTATCGGTTCAGTAGTGGTCCGGCTAAAACTCAAACAAAATCAAATGATCGGCATCGATAATTCTGGAGGCGACAGATCCAGCCGCCGGATCCGCTTGAGGAACAACGCCACCTGCCAGGATTTTTTTACAAAGCGGCGATGGTTAATGGCGGCAAGGCCGTATTGTTGGCGAGGAAGTCCAGCGTTTGCCCGCTACGGGGTCTTTGAAACGGATGCGCCACAAATGCTCGGGACAGTCCTTCGACATGTAAAGGCCGGTCACGGCAATGGTCTGAGCGCAGACTGCGCGCCCTTCTCTCTCGGTGACAGCCAGCACACACTTGACATCCATGCCGCGTTTGGCGCGCATGATCGGTTTTTAAATAATTTGACTGTGATGCCTTGCAATAAGTTCATCTTGAAGACGTGCGGTAATGGCCAGTCATCAATCGGGCTGGAACACATGCAGCCGATTCATTTCGTTCAGGGTCGCTTCAACCATCTGTATATAGTCCGACAGACATTCCAATGTAGCAAAATGAAAGGCGAGCCGGTAGGACTGAAGTGACCGGTTCTATCACACTGAGTGACTCCGGAAAACGCGCATCATGCACAAGACCGCCTTGAGAAGGAAATACCATGAATGCCACCTCTAACTGGGTATTGTTCGCACTGGGTTTTGACTTCTTCCCAGCCCTCACTGCAATCTTCGGGAAATTGGGCGTGAGCAAGCTGAGCTCGAATGTCGCCACGCTCATATGCACCGTGGTCATCCTCGTTGTTACGGTTGGCATCATTTCGCGGAAAGTTCTGGGAAACTGGAGTTCTCGACGCTTCTCAGATGGCACGAGCCTGCAATGCAGCTACATTGACATGGTAATGCAGTTGCATTACCATGCGGGTATCCACCTCTTTGACTGGAGAACACCATGCCCGTGCCCACTACCCTCGAAGTCGAATCCACACTGACGGACCGCTACCAAACCACGGTGCCGGAACCTGTGCGCCGCGCCCTCCGTCTGGGCAAACGCGACAAGATCCACTACACGATCCGCCCCAGCGGCGAAGTCGTGCTGACGCGTGCTGAGACTCCCAAAGGCGACGACCCGGTGCTCGGCCAGTTCCTAAGCTTCCTGGTCCGTGACATCGCCAGCCACCCTGAGCGTCTGCAGGCTGTCGATGTTGGTCTTGTTCAACGCCTCCAGTCGCTGGTCGGCGGCATCGAAGTCGATCTCGATGTTGCCTTGTCAGCAGATAATGAATGAGCGCAAGCAAGCCTACGCCCTTGGTTATCCAAGGTTGGACGGTCTTTGCCCATCCCCTGTTCCTCGAACAACTTGAAGCCTTGACCCAGCAGGTCGAGGTGTTCAAGCAAAAAGACCCGGTCGGGTACGTGAAGAAGAATGCCAGTAAGCGACTTGCGGCAATCACCAACTTGGCGTTTGACGTTATCCCGCAGGACCCGACGCGGTCGGAATACCGGCAAGGCAACACCCTCGGTGACGAACACAAGCACTGGTTTCGAGCCAAGTTCTTTCAGCAGTACCGGTTGTTCTTCCGCTATCACGCGCCTAGCAAGGTGATCGTCTTTGCATGGGTTAACGACGAGGGCACGAAGCGTGCTTATGAGAGTAGCGACGATGCCTACCGGGTATTCCGCAAGATGTTGGAAAGCGGCCATCCCCCGGATGACTGGAACGGGTTGCTCTGAGGGCGAACTCCTGCGCCGGTTCGCCGCTGGTATTGCGTCTTGAGGCGAGTTGCGCCAGCCTTCTCCGATTCCACAAAGAATCCTTGAATGGTCAAATAGAGTCGGCCGGTCGTCGAGGGCGACAAAGGTACCGGTGTCGCCGCTCTGATGGATCCATGCCTCGACTGTACAGACTGCGATCGGCGTCATGGCGCTGGTGCGACAACGGCGCGGTGAAGCAAATCGGCTGGGCTTTGCTGTCCAGCTGTGCCTGCTGCGCTTTCCTGGCTATGCGCTAGGCAATGACCTAGCCATGCCCGATCCGGTCATTCAGTGGGTGGCACGCCAAATCCGGGTCAACGCCAGCACGTGGGCGAACTATGGCGAGCGCGATACAACCCGCCGCGAGCATCTGCCGGAATTGCGTGCTTAGGGCCCGCGCAGGAATAAGTTAGCCAATTTTGCTGATCGTACCGGGCGCACTGCAGCGTTGCCCGCCGCTAGCAGTGCTCGCACTGCGGCGGCATCCTCTCCCTCGATCCCTCTCCACAAGTGGAGAGGGAAGCTATTTGCACCCTTCTCCCTCTGGGAGAAGGGATGGGGAAGAGGGAAAGCGCCTTGCGGGAAGTATCGCCTTGCATGGCGATACCTGACCGGCGATTATGTGTGGCGCCAAAACAGGCGGCTGGAAAGTGGGGGAATTCAGGCCGTTGCGAAACGGGGGAAAATCCTTAACGTACAATTTTTTCCCTTTCCTCAATGTTCCCCAATATTACCGATACAAATAATCATCCGGCAACCCCATGCGGCGGCATGCTTGCACGGCCGGCGAGGACTGCAGCAAAATCCGATCGGCCGCTGCGCCGAAATGCCGGGTAAGCCGGAGTTGCCATGCCGCGGTACTCCACCGCCCGGTCAGTCCGAGCCGCTCCCGTACCCATTCCGGCACGATCCCTATGGCAGCCATGACCAGCAGACTCTGGATCGCCGCCAATGGACGCGGCAACGGCAATATCGGTGCGGATCGCATGATGTCGAGGAACTCGATCACGGTCACGGATGGCTCAAGCTTGTTACGCATTTTTTCGAAAAGCGCAGAGACTTCCTGCTCCGAAGTCGGCGCGCCCGTGGCGCCGTAGAGACGAGCCGAGGACGCACCGTCGGCGTAGAAACGGTTGCGCTGCGCGTCGTCCAGCTTCCGGACATAGGTGTTGTAGGCCTGAAGAAAACCGAAGCTCGCAGTTGCGTGGACCCAGTCAAGCAATTCCGGATCGTTGGCGCGATATGCCTGGCCTGCAGGCGTCAGCCCGCCGATGCGGTCATGCATCCTGCGCACGCGCGCGATCATCACTTCGGCCTGGCTGCGTGGTCCGTAGACCGTCATCATGGCCGCCAGACCGGTGCGCTGCAGGCGCAGCAAAGGTTTGCGCTGGAACGTTGTATGTTCCCATACGCCGGTCCGAATACGCGGCTCCGCCAGTTCGAGGATGACCGCGGCGACTCCGCCAACGAACAGCGCCAGCGGATTCTTGAAGACCCGCCATGAAATGGAGTCCGGCGCCACCAAGGCGGGCTCTCCCGCCATCCGTGCAAAATCAACCGGGTATCCGCTGTCCGGCTCCAGGAAATTCCTGGCGGCAGTTTCCAATCGCCGTTGAAGCGGTGACGGCAGAATGATTGCATTGGGAAGCAGATTCATTGCCTTGATCTCCTCATGCACTATCGGCATGGATAAACAACCCTGACAATTTACGACCCCGAACCTGCCTCCTAAGTTCTCGTTGACGGCGATCCTGCGGCGGTGTGCGGAAGACAATCAAATGTCATGGCAACATCACCGCTCATGGAGCGCCTTTCGTCCGTCAAGGAATCTCCCGCAACTCACACTGCCGCGGCCAGCGGCAATACATTGGTGACGGTCTCCCTGAAGTAGTCACATTTGCCGGCTTTGCTGTGGCTTACGATCCATGTCTCGCTATCGACCATTTGCGCCTGGACGCCATAGTAAAACTGCTGATGCAGTTTGGTGATTACCCAGTGTCCACCAAGGTGTGTGCTGCTTACCTCGATCATTTTCGTACCCTTGGGAAAAACCTCCGTACCAAGCCGCTGCAACAGTGCCAGCAGTTCCGTTTTGTTCGCCGCTTTTTGCCAATTTACATCCGTTGCATCTTGATAATGATCGATGCGAAAGTCGATGTTGTCATCAATATGGTTAACCAGGGTTGCAATGTCGCCTTGTTCGAATGCCCTCAATATCGTGTCGATCGTACCGGTTTCCATGTGCTGGTTCATGTCGTTCTCTTCTATAAAAGGTGATGGGAGCAATCACTGTAGCCGAACGGCATGAATAGGTATAATATTTAATTTATAGTTAAGTAATATAAATTATTGATAGATAGGCGGGTATCGACATGTTCGACTTGCGAGCACTAAAATATTTTGTCGCGGCTTACGAAGAGGGTTCCATCACTGCGGCGGCAAAGCGTTGTTTCATTGCTCAGCCTTCCATCAGCGCGGCAATCCAGAATCTCGAAGCAAGCCTTGATACGCGTTTGTTCGAACGTGCGAAAAGCGGCCTGACCGCGACCGCCGACGGGGAAAAGCTTTATCCGAAGGCAAAGGGATTATTGGCCGAGTCGAATGCGATCCTGGAAGGGTTTCGCCAGTCGCCGCAGCGGGAAATACGGCTGCATATTCAGGGCGATTTGCTGATCAGCCGCGCCGGTCCTTTGATTGCGCTGCTCTATCAACAAGTGCCGAATATAAAAATCAAGCTGACGCAGGAGAACGAGGCATTTGATTTGAAACTCGTATCCGAACACTGCAGGAAAGGGAACGAATGGATGGAGCTGCTTTGGGAAGAGGACTATGTTGTTCTCATTCCCGGCAATCATCCGCTGCGATTCAAAACCCATTTTGACCTGGCGGATCTGCATGAGGCTCCATTCATAGATCGGCCTTACTGCATAATGAGTCAACTCTTCACGCAATTGCTGGCGCAACGCGATATCAGGCCGGATGTGCGCGCCTCGGTAGTACGTGAAGAAGTCATGCTTGGCCTGGTAGAACTCGGCGTGGGCATTGCGGTGGCGCCGGAGTCGCATTGCGAGGGCTTGAAGAATGTCATAACCCGGCCGCTGAAGCATGACCTCGGCCTGAAGCGGCGCGTCGGGCTGGCCTGCCTTGCGGAGGATATGGATGCGGTCAAGCTGGTCCGGGAACTCGCGCAAGGTTTGTCGCACACATATGCACGGAGACAAAACCAGAACGAGCGCGGGCCGCACGCGATCAAAGTCGGAGCAGCGGCCTGACGCTCTCTACGCCGCAAGCGTGGAATTTTCGGTCATTGTGCATTTTGGCGCTTCCATGAATCGCACTACGTTGACGATTACATCATGGCCTTGCTTTTATCTCCCGAAAACACGCCTGGCGACACCCCGTCAGAAAGGTGATCGGCGCATGACGTCGGGCGACGTGCCTTGTGCCGGGGCCGGATTGACGTTTGCACTGCCGGCTTGCTCCCGCTTGTAGAGTTCGGTCTGCACCGTTTGCTGCAGCTTCGCAACACGGTTCGCTTTTTCCTCCGGGCTCAGCGACGTATCGTTTTCGATTTCCGCCACGCCGATCCCGAAGCGCGCTTCCATTTCCTGCCGGCCGAACAGCGCCTCCGCTATTTGCGATGAGAAATGCTGACGGCGCAACGCGATCAAGCGTTTCAACGTCTCTGCCGCGTTGCCCGCGTCCTGGTTGTGCTGCGGCGAAGAAAGCGCGGCCTCTTCCCGGGTGTATGTGATGTAAGCCTGCAAAATGTGCGACACCTTGGCCGCCGCAGGTGCCGGCAAGCCTTCCGTCGCAACGGCCTCGATATGTCCGATGTCGGTCGACGCATGCTGTGCCGGCAATTGCTCGATCAACCTGTTGAGCCGGTGCACCGTGCCGTGATCGATGATGGGATTGCCTCCGGCATCGATGCTGAAGATACTGTCGCTCGAATCATTGCGAACCGGCTCCGGTTCCGGCGCCGCTTGCGGCAGCGGCGACGATTCCGGCACAGGATGGCGCTCCTGCACGGCAGCGCGATTGTCTTCCGGCGCGAGCGCCAAGGCGTCGGGCTCTGCGTCAAGCGTAAAAAAATATACCGCCAGCGATATCAGCGTTCCGCCCAGTGAGATCGATAAAAATTTCTGGAATATGCTCATGATGTTTGCCGTAAGCGGTCGTCTGCGCATGCAGGCAGCAAGCCGATGCCTATATTGCGTAAGCTGGAATGCAGCATTGTTCTCTCCGTATATAAAATTCCTGCCGATTTTTTATTTTGCCGCGCCGCCGAATCCGCGATATTGCCTAACACATTTATCTCCATTCATGAATGAGATGCGCCGCCCGGCGGCATCTTCCTGAAATTGCTTCGGTATTCGCCCGGCGACAAGTCGAACCAGCGTTTGCAGGCGCGGCTGAACGTGCTCTGATCGCGGAATCCGAGCAGATAGGTTATCTGTGCCAATGTGAGATGCGGCTTCTGCAGATATTGCCGAGCCAGTTCGTGGCGCGTATCGTCCAGCAGTTGATGATACGAGGCCCCTTCGTCCTGAAGGCGCCGTTGCAAGGTTCGTTCGCTCATGCATAACGACTTGGCTATTTCAGTGCGAGAAGGATCGCCGTCCTGAAGGTGCCGCAGAATCAGTTCACGCGTCTTGTTGCTGATCTTGGCGTCGTCCAGCCGGCTCAGGTGTTCGATGGCATGCCGGTCGTGCAACTCCGCCAATACGGGATTGGAGGTCGGCAGCGGTATTGCGAGATCTTCCAGCGAGAAAACCAGCCGGTGAACCGGTGCGTCGAAGATGAGAGGCCCTTCGAACGCGGCGCTGTATGGTTGAACATCCGGCGGCATGGGATCGGCGAATTCCACTCGCAACGGCATAAAGTGGCGTCCCGCAATCCATCTGCAAAAATTCAGCATGGTGAGCATCACGAATTCAACGCGCTGACGCGGCACCGGCCGGCCGCCGGTCACGAGTTCGATGGTCACGCCGTATCCGCCCTTCTCTTCAATCAGCGCGAGGTCGGCGGCATCGCTGATGATACGCAGATAACGGATCAGCCGCTCCAGTGCGATCAGCAGGTTCGGCGACGACATCATCACATACGCGACCGTATCCGCCTGTGCCGGGGTCGAAGCTTCAGTCACCCTGAGGCCCAGTGCCGGGTCGCCAGAACGCTCGACGGCGATTTCCCACAAATGGCTGATCTTTTCCGGCGCATAACGCACGTCGGGATTGTTCAGGTTCGTCAAATCCAGGCCGGCTTCACTGAACAGCGCGGCGGCGTCGAGTCCTGCGCCGCGCAGGACTTCGCAAATACCTGTTACCCACGCGGCCGAAATCGTCCGTCCATTCATTATTGCGTGTCTCCGTTATATATCGGCAACCTCTGCCGGGCGCCGTAGTGCATGCATCTGCCCATCGAACGGGCCATGAATTCGATACCGGTTCCGGGTCCGGAAAATATTGCCGACCCTGACCTTGGACAATGACGCAGACCCATAGTGCCGGCCAATCGCGGCATTCTATTGTTGCACGCCTTGCCAAGCCGAACCAGCCTCGGCCGCCATCCTGACGTGCAATGCATACAGCGGGATCGCACCACGAGAAGGAATTACAACACGAAGCCCCATTTAGAGCGAGCGGCTCTTGGCGAAGGTTTGCAATTCACCACATCCTGAACTCGCCTCATCATGCCGTCCGCTCTTGCAAGCGGCCCGCAATTTCAGTTTTTATAGAATCCGCATGCGATGACGATATTGCCGGCCCGCTCAAGGTAAGTCGACTTTTGCAGCAAGACTTTTGTAATCGGATGCACCCATTTGTAGTCGACCCAGCCTGCGCCCCTGCCAGCTGCGATGTCCATGATTTCTTCGACGAACGGTTTACCTTCCGGGTCCTTGAAGTTGACGCCGTCTACGCCGACCAGCCGCGGATTGGCGCCATGCGCGAGACATTGCACCGACATTGAATAAATGCTGAGATAAAGATCGCGGTCGATAAATTGTCCCTTGCCTAGCCGGTTGACCTCCTCTATCAGCTCTTCCTCCGCGTGGTGCGTCAGGTACGCCACTGCCGATTTCACCATGGCTTGCGCTTGTTCCGCGTTGCCGAACTCGCGCGCGCCCAATCTGAAAAGGGCAGCGGCCTGCATCAGCGCCACCGCCTGCTCCTGCAAGTGCGCCACCCCTTTCGACGCGTCCACCACCAGTGCGGCATTTTTCTGCGTGGTGGAGTCGATTTGGGCAATCGCCTTGTTGACTTCTTCTATGCCGACGCTCTGCTCCTGGCTGGCGGCGGTGATCTCTCCCATGATGTCGGCGACATGTTTGACCGACGTAACGAGTTCATTCATGGTGACGCCGGCCTGGTCAACCAGCGTGCTGCCGATGCCGATTTTTTCAACCGAGTCCGCGATCAACGCCTTGATTTCCTTCGCGGCACCGGCGGAAAGCTGCGCCAGATTTCGCACCTCCCCCGCAACAACCGCAAATCCCCGGCCTTGCTTGCCGGCGCGCGCCGCTTCAACCGCGGCATTAAGCGCGAGAATATTTGTTTGAAAGGCAATTCCATCGATCACGCTGATGATGTCGACCACTTTGCTGGAACTCTGCTTGATCGCCGCCATCGTCGAGACTACATTCCCCACCACCTGTCCGCCCTTGATCGCGCAACTGGAAGCGGATGCCGTCAATTTATAGGCATGCATTGCATTGTCGGCATTTTGTTTCACCGTCGAAGTCAGTTCCTCCAGCGATGCGGCGGTTTCTTCAAGCGATGCGGCCTGCGACTCGGTGCGGGACGACAACGCCGCATTGTCTCCGGTGAGCATGGCTGAGGTCGTGGCAACCGCGGCCGTGCCCGTCCTGACTTTGCTTACAAGCTCGAACATGCGTTCGCTTGTTTCCGTGAGGCCTTGCAGCAGGTCGCCAAACTCGGCGCCGCCTCTCGTTTCAATCGATTGTTCCAGATTTCCGTCGGCCATGCGCCGCGCCATCGCGACTGCCTGGCGCAGTGGCCGGCCGATGCTGCGTATCAGCCACCATGACGCGCCGATTCCAGCCAGCACGCCGGCGCCTGCCAAGGCCGCAATGATATTGCGCGCCATCCCGGGATCTTCCTCGTCGAAACCGAATATGGCGACCACGGCGATCGAGATGGGAAAAAACAGCGTGATGCCGAAACCGACGACCAGCCGGGTATTGATTCGAAGATTGTTGGGGTTCATATCACGCCTCCATATCGGATCAAATTTACAGCGTGGCGGTCGCGGCTCTTAGTATTGATGCCTGGCGCAGCATTTGACGAAGCCGGCGTCCAGGCGATTGAAATGCTGATTCACGCGGAACGGGGCGGCGCGATAGCGCCGACCCGCCACCGTCTTACTGAACCGATATGCTCTTGTCGGTCAATGTCGCATCGAAGATCAGCTTCTGCGGCCATGCCGGCCAAGTGACGCCGAGTGCGGCATTGTTCGGGTCGCCATTTTTCGCGAATGCAGCGACGGTGCTCATCATCGCGCCCGAGAGTGCCAGCCGTCCACCCTGGTTGGCCGTGCCGCCGATCGTATTCGAGAATACAGACGGACCGAAATTACCAAACACGAACGGCAGATCGAACGCATGCGTTGCGCCGTAGACTTCGTTCCAGGGCGTTGGTTCCTTATCCCAGTTGAACTGCGAGTACCAGACCGTGGGTTGCCGGGCCTTCAATGCGTTCAGCGTGGCAGCATTGTTTGCAACGAAGCTGACGTTATTGATCAGTGTCGTTAGCGCGTTGAATCCCGTACCCGGTTTCGTCACCGGCAGATAAAACGGATTGATGATATCGGCGGAGGTCAGCGTCGGAGCGGCATCCGGGTTGAAGTTGGCCATCATGTTGAATCGGACGGCATCGTTGATGATATAAGGAGCAGGAAATCCGAACAGCGGCAGGAACCCGGCGAACAATTTTCCTTCGTCGCGGGTATTGCTGGCCAGGACCGGAACTTTCAGATAATTGCCTGCGTTGATCGCCGAGATCGGGGTGTTGGCCACCACGACGCCTTCCGGAATGTGCGAACTCGAATTCAGGCCGGCTGCCACCAGCCGCGTCAACAATTGGGTAAAGATCGCGGTGGGCGATTTCGAACGCATGTACGTCGCGATTTGCGTGCTGCTCTGGGTTGCCGCGTACGTCGCCGCTGTTGCGTCATCGGTTGCCAGGCCATCGGCGATCAACAGGCTGTAGAGCAGCTTGTTGCCTTGCGCCAGCGAGTACGCGACAGTCTGCAGCAAGGGGATGCTGCCCGGCGGAAGCTCAGCAGCCGTAGCCAAACCGCCGCTCATTGGCATTGCTTTATGAAACAGTTGCGGGCTGGCGTTGACCACCAGCGGCGAAGTCAACAACGAATACACATTCAACGCGCCGGCAGACTCACCCATTGCGGTGACGTTGTTTGGGTCGCCGCCGAAATTGGCGATGTTCTTGTTGATGAATTTCAGCGTCTGAATCTGGTCCAGCGTAGCGAAATTGCCTGAGTCTTCCTGGGCATTCGTGCCGGTTTTCAACTGCGGCAGATTGAGCCAGCCGAACAGGCCGAGACGGTAGTTCGCGGTGACCACGACGGCGTTGGCGGCCTTGGCCAGCGCGGCGCCGTCATAGACCGGGTCCGCGGCATAGCCGGAGATGTTGCTGCCGCCGTAGATGAAATAGATCACCGGCAAATTAGCGGTAATGGTGGCCGGGCGCCAGATGTTCAAGGTGAGGCAATCTTCACTGCCGACCGCGGTGTTCAGCGTGGTGGCGATGGTCGCGTCATAGGTGTTGTTCGCGCCGGGACCATAAATACGTCCATACTGTGCGCAGGCATTCCCGAAGCTCTTGGCTTGTCGCAAACCGGTCCAGGCGGCCGGCTCAACCGGCGCTTTCCAACGCAGGTCGCCAACCGGCGGCTGCGCGAACGGGATACCTTTCCAGAAATAGGTTCCGGATGCGGCGGTATCGTTCACCCCTTCAACGTTACCGTAGGTTGTGGCGCGCACGGCTGGATCGCTCGTCCCGGAGCCGCCGCCGCAAGCACTCATTAAGGGCACAATGAAGCTGGCTGCCGCCAGCCAGCGCACACGTTTGGAAATGGTTTTCATGTCTCTTCCTCCTTGGTTAAGCTTTCGCTTTTGAATAACAAATACGTATTATTTTTTTCCCGTTCCCTTGCCGGCATTTCGATACTCGAAGCGTTTTATTCCAGCCGATTCGGCTAAGTTGGCTGGAGCGGTTTTTGGCTTCGCGGCGAGATTGAACAGGAATAGCCTGAACCCAAGCATATAGAGGAAGCCGAAGAGTTTCCCCACCTGTGCGGGTATATAAGCGGGTAGTTTCAGAATGGAAAGACCCCTGAATCAGGGGCCCTTCGAAGCGCGAAGCGGTTGGCGGCGATGGTGGCAGGCGCGCCTGCCGCCATCGCGTGTTTTAACGCGGTCCGTCGCGGAACGGATCGACATTCGCCGGCAATGCGTTGAAATCGAATAACGTCCGCAAGTAATCCTTCTGTGGCTGTGACAGCAGCTGGTAGCGCGGCCAGAAGAAGAAATAGTCGTCCGAAGACGCGTATGAGGTATTGTCAAAAATCATGCGCTTTTTGCAGCAAGTGAAGTTGGTCCAGTCGCTCCAACTGGTCTGTCCGTCGAAGAGCTGGGTCGGCTTGCCGGTGCGGGCAAATGTCGACACATGCTTGATGAACTTGTCGGACAGATTCCGGCGCGAGGTCGCGTTGTTGGCATCCCACGCGAAACGCATGAAGTTCGGCTCGTTCGTCACGTAATTACCGAACAACATCGGGATGTCGAGGCCGTGAAAGGCGCCGAAGGTGTTCTTCCATGGTGCCGGCGTGTCGTCCCAATTGAAGTTGTATCGGAAAATTCTGCCCGGACCGCTGCTCAGCCGCAGCAGCCGCAGAACATTGTCCGTTGTGAGATCAAGCGCATAACTGAGGGCCTGGTGGGTTTGCGTATAGATAGGCTGGAACTCCGGCTTGACCAGATCGTTGAGTGTCACGCTGCCTGGTGCGGCGTAATTGGCCAAATGCCAGTATTCCTGCGGGGTCGGTTTTCCCATGCCGAAGGAGAAGGCAAAGTATGAGCCCTCGTCTCGCGTGGAGCCGATCATCAACGGCATTTCGTTGTAGGCGCCGGCCACCAGACCGACCAGCCCGCTGGACCGGATCACGGTGCCGTCGGTAAAGTGCCCAGGCACGACCGGCGCCGGAGTGAACTTCATGATTTGCGCCGCAGTGGCGCTGCGCAGAACCGCGTCGATCTGCGCATGGCTCATTATGTACCGAAGTACCGCGGCCTCCGCCATCGACGAGGCACGTCCGGTGTCGACCAATATGTTATCGATCAATGTATTCGCCGCCAAATGGCCGACGACCGGCGGATAGGCATTGGGAATGCCCGACATGCACATCGCGCGGTGGAATTTGTCCTTGGCCAGCGGCGACTGCAGCAAACCCCAGGTATTGATGCATCCGGCGGACTGACCCGCAACCGTAACCAGGCCCGGGTTTCCTCCGAAGCTTCTGATATTGGACTGTACCCAATCGAGCCCTCGGATCAGATCCAGCGTCGCGAAATTGCCCGAATTGTCCTTGGCAGTGCCGTTCTGGAGTGCCGGGTGGTTCAGAAATCCCAGCATGCCGAGCCGGTGCTGCACCGTCACCACCACCATGTTTGCTTTGTTGGCGAGATAGGCTCCGTTGTATAAAGGCTCTTTCGCCGATCCCTTGAAGTTGCTGCCGCCGTGAATCCAGAAAAACACCGGCAAATTCTCGGCACTGGAGTTCGGTCGCCATACGTTCAGGTACAGGCAGTCCTCGCTGCCCACCGGAAGACCGAAGGTGGCCGGATCCGGCTCGCCGAAAAAATTGCCGACTTGCGCACACATGCTGGCAAAACCGGTTGCGGCTCTTGATCCGCTCCACGGCACAGGCGGCTGCGGCGCACGCCAACGTAAATTGCCTACCGGCGGCCGGGCAAACGGAATACCGAGAAATGCATGGGTGTTGCTGGCGTCGGCCTTGCCGTAGATCTGGCCGGCATCCAATTGGCGCGTGAGACTTTGGTTATAAGCCGCCCATGCGCTGATTGAAAAACCGAAACCCGCCAACAGTAATGCGGCGCAAAGCAGTTCGCGTATCGACGTCTTGAAAAAATGCTGGCGCGCCTTGACACGCGTTGTGTCTGCCGAAAGCGCCGGAAAGGTCGTTTTCATTTTTGTCTCCTTGTTCTTGTCTCGAACATCTGAATAGGGAATCCCCACCGTCAAGCATATACAGATCCGCGCCGGGAATCCCCACCCAGGCGGGTGAACGTAGGGGTAGTTTTAGATGCGGGCGGCGTCAGAATTCGTGATCGGCCGAAACCCAAATGCGCCGGTGCGATTGCGATCGAGGATATGCGGGCGCGCGTGATCGAATCTTTACCGCTTGCATTTTAAATAACGGATTGTCCGGTAACGTCATCAGGTTGGCTGCCAAAGTTACTGACGTTCATTCCGGGAATGCTTACTGTCCTTGCATCGATAAAAGTACGTGCGTCAGTCGGATTGAACTTCGCTGACACGTATTTCAATTCGATGAAGCAAAGGAGGAGGCGCGGGGTTTCTGAACAGCCGTTTCAAGAAAAAAAGCTTGTTCGGAGACCGCCAAACCTCTTTTCATAAATATTACAGGAGACAAAATGAAACATCACGGAACGCTGTTTGGAGTTGGCAGGCAAGCCATGGATGCAATCGGAAAAGCGCTGGTTCTTTCCCTGTTTGTCATCGCGGGATCGCTTATCCACATCCCGAAGGCCGAAGCGGCACGTTGCAGTGCCGACGGCAGCAATTGCACGTACAAGCAACGCACTAACTGGTATTGGTGCGGCCTGGTCTACACACCGCGCACGGTGCGCTACCAGGTACCGGAAGGCACCGCACCGTCAGGCGGCTGGCGCACGGCATTCTTTTATAACGGCACCACGCCGACCAGCATGAACCCGTTCATCAAGCATCCGCTACTGTTTAACGCGTTCGGCGTGGATAACATGGCGAAGATACTCAAGGAAATGCTCGATAACCCATCGGGAACCGGTCACAAGTACGCGACCTTCGCACCGAACCCGCCGGCGACCGCCGTGGTGGGCCAGTTCTGGCATACCAATGTGATATTTCCATACAGCTTCAGCTGCGACAATAGCTTCTTCAATGATTTCTTCAAGGAGATCAAGAACGGCAGCTACGGTTCAAGCTCGCAGTACAACCTGAACAAGCGCTACGCCTTTGGCATTTCCAGCGGCGGTTATAACAGCAGCCGCATGGCGGTGACCTTCAACGGCAGTTCGGTGTGGAAGGCGCTGGGCATCATCTCGGCTTCCTATGCTACCTGCGCCGGCCCGCTGTGCAGCGTACCGAGTTTGCCATCGAATCATCCGCCGACCAAGTTCTGGCACGGCACGAATGACTTCATCGTCCCGATGTTCACGATGGAAAAGTACTACGACAAGTTGATTGCCTCCGGCAAGGTCGCGGCCAAACAAATCCATGGCGGCGGTCATGAGCTCACCCCGCAAAACCTTGGCAGCACCGGCATCAAGAACTGGTTCGACAAGTACTAAGTCAGTAATTCGCAAGTCTGGCTCAGTTGAATTTATCCGCCTGCCCTTGCGGCAGGCGGGTATTTCGACCTTACACGTAACCACGCCCAAGCTTCGTACCGGCAGGCTCATGGTGAGAACCGAACCGATTGCCAAAAATGAAACTCCACCGTGCCGGCACCGTTTCATCGAACGCGTCATTGTCCGGCAAAGCCATCAAGTTGGCTGCCAAAGTTACTGACGTTTCCTACGGGAATGCTTACTGTCTTTACATCGATAAGAGTGCATGTGTCAGTCGGATTGAACTTCGCTGATGCGTATTTCAACTCGATGAAGCAAACAGGGAGGCATGGAATTTCTGGACAGCCGTTTCAAGAAACCAAAAGGCTGTCCGAAGATTACCGAACCTCTTGTCAAAAATATTACAGGAGACAAAAATGAAACATCGCGGAACGCTGTTTGGAACACCCAGGCAAGCCATGGATGCAATCGGAAAAACACTGATTCTCTCCCTGTTTGTCATCGCGGGATCGCTTATCCACATCCCGAAGGCCGAGGCGGCACGCTGCAGTGCCGACGGCAGCAATTGCACGTACAAGGAACGCACCAACTGGTATTGGTGCGGCCTGGTCTACACACCGCGCACGGTGCGCTACCAGGTACCGGAAGGCACCGCACCGTCAGGCGGCTGGCGTACGGCATTCTTTTATCACGGCACCTCGCCGACCAGCATAAATCCATACATCACTTATCCCTTGCTGCTGAATGCATTCGGTGCGGACAATTCGCCGAAAATTTTCCGGGAGCTGCTCGACAATCCTGCCGGCACCGGACACAAGTACGCGACCTTCGCACCGAACCCTCCGGCGACTGCAGTAGTGGGTCAGTTCTGGCATACCAATGTGGTATTTCCATACAGCGCAAGCTGCGACAATAGCTTCTTCAATGATTTCTTCGCGGAGATCAAGAACGGCAGCTACGGTTCAAGCTCGCAGTACAACCTGAGCAAACGCTATGCCTACGGCATTTCCAGCGGCGGCTACAATGCCAGCCGCATGGCGGTGACCTTCAACGGCAGTTCGGTGTGGAAGGCCTTGGGCATCGTCTCGGCTTCCTATGCTACCTGCGCCGGTCCGCTGTGCAGCGTGCCGACCTTGCCGTCGAATCATCCGCCGACCAAGTTCTGGCACGGCACCTCGGACTTGATCGTTCCGATGTTCACCATGGAAAAGTACTACGACAAGCTGATTGCCTCCGGCAAGACAACCGCCAAGAAAATTCATGGCGGCGGTCACGAATTCACCGGCGATAACCTGGGCAGCACCGGCATCAAGAACTGGTTCGACGCCTATTAACCACTTACTTGGTAGTGCGACTCTGTCGCCTTTACCCGTCTGCCTCACGGCAGACGGGTATTTTTAGCGCAATTCCCGCACTTGCAAACCACGGCGGGAATCGGCTTTTGAATCAAACGAAAGTCCATGATGAACATTCAACCAAAACCGAATTACTTCAGCATCTGGCGTTCTACCTTCAGTCTATTCCGGCGCCACGCCGGTTTGCTGGCGTGGGCTACCTTGCTCATGGTGGTGCCATTTTTCATTCTGAACGGATTGGCCAGTGCACGCCACATGATGACAATCGGCGGCGCAAACATGATGGGGACAGAAGTTCCCGGCGAACAGATGCGCATATTATGGGGCGGCTTGGTCGGCGGCGACAGCCTGGCTTCCATCGCGCTCAGCATTACCATTTTGCTCATACTGAAATACCTGACTGCCCGGCCCGATGGCGGCTTCACCCAGCATGCACGCAAGGAGCTGCCACGCCTGTTTTTCAGTGCCGGATTCTGGTTGTTCGTTATCGCGCAAGTACTGGTTTTCGCCATGATCAATTCTCCCGATGGCCGTCTCAAAATTCTGGGTCTGGTGCTGCTCGGTTGCAGCGTGCTGATCCTGTTGAGCAGTCAGGACCGAGAAGCACCGGCATATGGCAGGCGGCTGAGGCAATTGACATGGAGCGGCTGGCTTAGCCTGGTATTCGTGGTGTTGACCATCCCGGTGCTCTATATCCTTCTGAGTGGGTACGCCAATGCGATTCTGTTGATGCTCACCGATCTCGGTGCGCAGAAAGCGGCCAATCTGCTGAACCTCGATCTTCAATCGCCTGTGCTGCCGTATAGCATCATCACAGTGTCCAAGTTCCTTTCGCAGTGGCTTAATCTGTTGCCGATGGCCTTGTTATTGAGCACTTGTCTGGCCTTGCGCGGAACAGCGTCTGAACCCGCATCGGCATGATCGCGGAGCAGATCCAACTGGTTGCTGAAAAATGAAACATCGCCCTCCCCGTACCGTTTCGCGGAACGCGGTTCAAACCGGGTTCGAGCGCGGCTTCACGTTCATCGAACTGATGGTCGCCATCACCATTCTGGCAGGCATCGCGGTGCTTGGCTGGCGCGGCCTGGACAGCATTACGCGGGCGCGCATCGCATTGAATGAAGATATGGACCAGGCGCGCGGCATGCATCTCTCGTTCGCGCAAATGCAAATTGATTTCGAGCGGATCCCCGGCACGGCAACCATGGGCGAGCGCCCGCGCCTGCTGGCCGGCGCCGAGCACGTGATGCTGGTGCGTACGGTATTCGGCGAGAATCAGCCGACGCATTTGCAGGTTGTTGCGTATCGCATCAGGAACGGTGTGCTGATGCGATACGAATCCATGGCGACACGCGACCTGAATGTGCTGGATGCGCTGTGGAACGCCGCCATTGACGATGCTGACCGGCTGCCGGAAGTGGCATTGCAAGCGGGCGTCGATTCAATGACGCTGCGGGCATGGGTCAATGATGGCGCGGAATGGCGCGATGCCAGCGAAGCGACCGAGCGGGTGATGATCAGGGACGGCGATGGCTGGCGCCCGGCCGGACCGGATGATGGCGCCGCCAACACTGCCGGCCCATCCGGATTGGAAGTGGTATTGCAATTACAGCGGCACAACGCGAACGTTACCAAGGTATTCATATTGGGCGCCGCGTGACCGCACTTGGTACGGTCAAGCGTTTTGTCCGTTTTGTCGAAGGGAGGTCGAACAGGCTGATTTCGAAGCCTCAATTGACGTTTTTCCAACACAAACTTTTGAGTTGATGTGCATGATTTATGTCACACTTGCCCCGTAGGCAAGGATGACCGATGGCGGTCGCCCTCGAAATTATGCACATGATGAACCGTTCTTTTTTTGCTTCGCTTGATGCCAAGACGCAGATTCGTCTGCGCATGACCGCGCTTGCGGCCGGCGACTATGCGGCCAATCTGGTGATCATGCTCGGATTCGCCATCTCGGGAGCAGTGTCCTGGGATATCCCGCTGAAGATACTTGCGGTTGCCGTTGTCTTTAATATCATCTTCATGACTGCCATCGCCAGCGGGTTGTCGTTGCGTTTTCGCGACCCGTCGCTCACGGCGATCCAGACCTATGCGGCATGGGGCATGATCCTGCTGGGCATATTCCTGGCGCCGCAGATATCCTATATTTTTATTCTGTACCTGATCGTGCCGATGTCGTTCGCCAGCCTTCATTTCAGTCGCCGCATGCTGTGGCTGGCGTGGCTGTTTCTTATGTGCGCGCTCGGGTTCGTCATGTGGATCGTCGGCGGCGCCATGGCGAACAATGTGGCTACGCTTACGGAACGCGCGCTGTTCTGGGCCGGCCTGGCAATCGTTTTCGCCCGTTTCGTGGCAAGCAATGCCGAGATAGCGGGTTTACGTGCGCGATTGCAGGAGAAGAACAAGGCCTTGAGCGCGATGACCAGCCAACTGACGGCGGCCACCGGCAAGTTGGTGGAACTGGCGAATCACGATGAGCTTACCGGACTGCTGAATCGGCGCGAATTCATGCGCCGACTGCATGAAGAATTGATGCGCAGCGAGCGCCGCAAATCGGTTTTTTGCGTGGCCATCATCGACGTTGATCACTTCAAACGGGTCAATGACGAATACGGACACCTGATCGGCGACGCCGTGCTGTCCCAACTGGCACGCCAACTGGGGGCGACACAGCGCGGCACCGATACCGTGGCGCGCTATGGCGGCGAAGAATTTACCCTGTTGCTGGTGGATGCCGACGCGGACGCGGCGGCCAAGGGCTTGGAACGCATGCGTTCCAGTATCGAACGGTTCGACTGGGAACCGCTTACGCCCGGCCGGTCGATTACCATTTCGGCCGGCATCGCGGCCTGGCAAGCGGGCGACACCGACGAGCGGATCCTCAACCGCGCCGATGCCGCGTTATACGCAGCAAAAAACAGCGGCCGCAATTGTGTGAAGAAGGCCGTCGCGATCGCCCTGAACTCAATTGAGGAGTTGCCGCAACATGAGGCCTGCCCGGCTAGCGCAGATATTCCGGCGCAGGCATCGGATTGAGCGTGCCCTGGTTATTCCGGTTGTCGACGCAGATGAAATTGACCGCCGTATCGGTCGCTCCGCTTCCTGAGTATTTCGGATATAGCGGATACGGACACAGCGGCCGGGTCATCTGCACGCCCTGGCTTGGCTGATCCTGCACATACTTTGCGGCTATCAAGCGCTCCGGCGCAACGCCATTCTCCACCCACTGCTGCAACGCAACGAACGCATCGTGTGCCGCATCGCCGGCCAACGGCGGCGCAGCCAGCAGCGTGCCGCTGAACTGGTTGCCGAACGCATTCGGTCCCGGGCCGGCCGCGCAATGCGCCAGTCCCGGCACCATGAACAGCCGGAAGAATTCCCGGGTGCGTTTCAAGCCGCTGGAAGAACTGCCTTGCGCGGCGATCACGCGCAGATAATAGTTGATCGATTCCTGCGGCGGGATCAACGGATCGGAAGTGCCGTGGTAGGAAAGCAGTTTGCCGCCGCGCGCCTTGAACGGCTGCAAGTCCGGGCTATTCGCATTGAGTGTGGATGCCAGCAGGTCATCGACCGATGCCATGTCCCGGTCATAGTCGAAGGTACGCGAAATCCAGGCCGGTCCGAACACCCATTTGAACAGGGAAGAATATGGCGGTTCGGTGCCCTTGGCTTGCGACACCCAGCCGAACTGGGCGTCGTTTTCGCTGCCCCGAACCGAGCCCGGAACGATCAGGCGTCCGGTCGCCGGGTTGCGCACGCCGGCGTACATTTTTCGTGCGGCGGTGACCTGGTCGGCAGTCAGGCAGTCGAGTCCCGCGAGCAAGCCGCACTGCAGTGCCGCAGGATCCCAGTCGCACGGCCGCGGATCGGTCAGGAACGGATCGCCTGCCACGCCGCCGCTCTTGCTCGTGCATGCCGCCAGCACCGAGTCGGTAATCAGTTTGGTCTGGGACGGCGTGAAACGGCTCAAGGCCGTAGCGAGCATGGCGTTATAGTTCGACACGCCGAGCGTATGCAGATGCGTGCGGTTATGCGCCGGGGCGCCGGCCAGGATGCCGTCATAGTCGGCCGGATAACGCTGCGCCGACATCATCCCTTGCTGGCCGCCGGTGGAGCAACCGTTGAAATACGAGTACGCCGGTGCACGGCTGAAATACGACTGCATCAGTTGCTTGGACAATACCGTCATCAAATGCGTGGCGCGCCCGCCGAAGTCGACCCATTTCTGCGGATGGCCGACCAGCAAATCGGCGTTCGAGGTGGTGGAAGGCACGGTGCCCATGTCGGTTGTGGCGACTGCGAAACCATTTTTCAGGCCGGCCATCATTACCGGCGCCGCGATCGCCGTATTGCCGGCATAGCCGCCATTGCCGATGCCCTGGAAGCGTGCGTTCCAATGCGCGGCGCTCGGGAGCCAGAGTTCAATATTGATCAGCGAGTCCGGCGTCGGCGTTGCCACCAATGACACTTTGCAGAATGGCGGCACCTCATTGTAGATGCGTCCATCCGGTCCGGCAAAGGACGGCCCGGCTATCGCCACCGATGCGGTCACGCGTGCGTTCTCCAATGCGACGGCGGGCAATCCGTCGCACGTTGTCGCAGTCGCCGATGCAAGCAGGACCGTGTACGTCAGCGCCGCTACAATGCATCGATTGCGGCGTGAGCGTTGTGATTGCGTATTTGTTTTGCATGCAAGTCTGGTGTTCATATCGTCTCCGCCAATGTTTGATTCATGCAGGCAACAGGCCTTCCTCTTGCGGACCGTGTTGAATTATAGGAATCGGGCATCGAATGAACATGACTGAAACGGCCAATCGGCTGGCGTTGCGGGACAAGATGCGGCCTACTGGAGATGGATCAGAGACTTTCGCCGGGGCGGATCTATATGCGCCGGTCGCGGGACTAGTCCGGCTGCAACGGATTTCAACCCCGGATTTTCTGAATCGCGTCGAAACGCTTGGTCACGCCAAGCTTGCGGTACAGGTTCTTGATATGAAATTTGACGGTATTCGGCGATACGAACAGCTTGGCCGCGATTTCGTCGTTGGACAAACCCGCGACCAGCAGCCGCGCCACCTTTTCCTCCTTGCCGCTAAACGCGGCAACCAGTTGCTCGTACTGCGGCGGCTGATCGAAATTCGTACCGAATGCGGCGAGCACCTCGGCGGCGAAATCCGCAAGCGCCGGCGGCGCCTCGGTTTTCTGCAGCAGCAATTGCAAGCCGACCCCGGCATCGATGAACGGCCGCAGGTGATGACTCTCCTGCGCCAAAGCAAGCGCCTGGCATAAGAATCCGGTCGCCGATTTCAGTTTGTCTTCCGCTTGGCGTACCAGCGCCTGCAGGATCATGATCTCGATCGATACTCCATGGCGCCCGTCCCGCTCGGCATTCAGCAGCATCCGGCTGAGCAGATCAAATGCTTCGCCGGTACGGCGCTGCTGCAACAGTAATCGCGCCAGCACCAAGCCTTCCATCTCCCATTCCGGCTTGATCTCCTTCGCATCAATTCCACGCTGTGCAAACCACGCCGCAAGTTCCCTGATCCGCCCCTGCATCAGCCACAATTGCGCCAGGTAGCCGGACAGCGGTGGAATGATCAGGCTCACCGATGCCCAGAATCCGAGCAGCCTTTGTTCGTACTGGAGATCCAGACCCGCCGCTTCCCCGCGCGCCAATTTCACCCGCGCCAGCAATACCTCGCCGCAGCCGTGGTTCAATTCCATGCCGCCTGCCTTGGCCAGTTCCAGCACACGGACCGCCTGTGCGGCCGCATCGTCGAGCCGGTTTTGCAGATAGTCGATTTCTCCCAACTGAAGATGAAGCATGCTGCATACCGGCATATCCTGCAGCCCCCGGTCGCGGAACTGGCGCAAACCTTCCGTGCAAATATCCCGCGCCAGCGGCAAGTTGCCGCGCATCATCTGCAAGCGCGACAGTCCGAAAATGCCGGTCATGGTGATCCACAGATTTGGTTGTAAATCGCTCACTTCGGCGTACTTGCAAAGTATTTCGTTGCAATCATCGAGCCGACCGAGTGCACCATGAAGAATTGCCAGATTGATCATGGCAATGTCGTAAAACACATCGCTTTTCGGCAGGAATTCGACGGCCATGGAAAAACATATCAGCGCGCTGTCGGCATGGCCGGAATAACGCGCCTGATAACCGCGCACCACCGCGACCTTTCCGATCAAGTCCCGGTTTTCGGGCTGCGAACCCTGGACCGCAGCATGCGCACGATCGACGGCCGCCAGATAGCGTTCGGCCAGAGCCACATCCGGTATCGGATGAAAATAGATGTTGAACGCCGCCAGCAGTGCAACCCGCGGATACTGCAGCACCACCGCCTCGGGCAAAAGCCGCAGCCAGGTGGCGACGGTGCGCACCTGACCGAGCACGAACATGTGGATCGCGTGATGATCCAGGATCTGCGCAATCAATTCCATGTTTTGCGCGCAATGCGCATGCCGCAACGCGTCACCGGGCAACTGGTATGCGGAATACCACTCTGCCGCCAGGGTGTGAAGTTCGGCAAGCCGCTCCGGCTGCGCCTTGTTCAGCCGGCTTTGCAGCAAGTCGGCAAACAAATGATGATATCGATACCATTCCCGATTCGCATCCAGCGGAATCAGGAACATGTGATTGCGCTCCAGGTTAAGCAACATGCCCTGGCTGTCGGCCTCGCCCGTGAGCGTTCGGCACAATTCGGCATTGAATCGATCCAGGATCGAAGTACGCATCAGGAAGGACTGGATCGATGGGGTCTGGCTGGACAATACTTCGTCCGCCAGGAAATCGATGATGTGCCGCTCATTGCCGGAAAAGCCGGCAATAAAGTCGGTCTTGCTCTGCCCTTTGGCCAGCGACAGCGCCGCCATTTGCAAACCGGCGGCCCAGCCCTCGGTATGACCGCACAGGGTTTCACTCTGGCCCGACGACAATTCGAGGTTCATCAGGCGGTTAAAGAATTCTTCGGCTTCTTGCGGCGTAAAGCACAAATCGGCCTCGGTGAATTTCGTCAGCCGGCCATGGCTGTGCAGGCGGGCCACCGAAAACGGCGGCTCCTCGCGGCTGGCAATGATGATATGCAGATTCTCAGGTTGATGGCCGAGCAGAAACTGCACGGCATCGTGTATCGCCTTCTCGATAACCAGGTGATAGTCGTCCAGTACCAGGATCAGCCGATAATTCAACGTCGCCAATGCGTTGACGAAGCCGGTCATCAGCGAAGCGATCGGCGGCGGATTGGCAGACCGCAGGATCCGCGCCAACTCAGGTTCGAAATCCGGCTCCTGATTGCGTATCGATGCCACCAGATGGGCCAGAAAACGCACCGAATCGTTATCGCCCGGATCCAGCGACAGCCATGCCGCCTTGTCGGGCCAGCCACGCAGCCACGATGAAACCAGCGTGGTCTTGCCGTAGCCGGCCTGCGCGCATACCAGCGTCAGTCTATTGAATACTTCATGATCGAACCGGGCCGCGAGGCGCGGCCGCGACACCAGGTCGGAGCGCGCCCTGCCCCCGGTGAATTTAGTTATAAGGATGTCTCTATTTATCAAGGGAGGCCTCCTTTTGCCATCTTGCACTGAAGTAACACAGTTTTATTATACGATCCGCGTCGGCGGCTCGAAAGTCTTTAGTGCTCCGGTTGCGAATGGATGCCTCCGGCTGTTGCCGATTGCATGAGTCCGGACCGGTTTTCCGGAACAGAATAATAAAGTGAATTCAGGGGATTGGCTCGACAAACCGATCGTTCTTGAGCGCCGACTCGCAGTATAAGGACTAATTCCGGAACAAGTTGCCTTTTCCCGGATGGTCGGACGCGCAGCCGGGGATGCGCCCGACGCGAATGTTCAGCAAAGGCGGCCCGCATGCGGTACGCCCGAGCTTTGCGCTACAGAAAGCGCGCCAGCAGGGCCCGGTCCAGGCTCGCGTCGAGTTCGATCTGCACCAGGTGTCCGCTGCCGGGCGCAACTGCGATCTCGGCATCATCCTGTGTACGAATGCGTTCGAGCCGCACTGACCGGTTGCCGGTCGGATGGATCACTTCGAGCATGTCGCCGACGGAAAACCGGTTCTTGACTTCGACCGTGGCCCAGCCGCCATCGACCGAGCGGACATCGCCCACGTACTGGCTGCGGTGCGATTCGGATGCGCCTTGCATGTAGTTTTGATGATCCTGGGTATGATGGCGCTGGTAAAACCCGTCGGTATAGCCGCGATTGGCCAAGCCGTGCAATTCGCCCAACAAGCCGATGTCGAACGGCCGGCCGGCCACCGCGTCGTCGATCGCGCGACGGTATACCTGGGCGGTGCGCGCCGCATAATAAAGCGACTTGGTGCGGCCCTCGATCTTGAGCGAATTGACGCCGATCTTCACCAGCCGCTCGACATGCTCGACCGCACGCAAGTCTTTCGAATTCATGATGTAGGTGCCATGCTCGTCTTCGAGGATCGGCATCATCTGCCCGGGACGCTCGGATTCCTCGATCAGGTACGGCCGATCAGCCAGCGGATGACGCTGCATGTCGCCAAGCGCCGAGAATGGCTCGGGTTTGTCCAGCGCCTGGCGATAATTGAAGCCGATGGTCTCGGGAGAAATTCTGGCCAGGTCACCGCTGGCATCTTCGGCGGCATTTTCGACCTTGTAATCCCAGCGGCAGGAATTGGTGCATGCGCCTTGATTGGAGTCGCGGTGGCTGAAGTAGCCCGATAGCAGGCAGCGGCCCGAGTAGGCAATGCACAGCGCGCCGTGCACGAACACTTCAAGTTCCATTTCCGGACAGCGCTGGCGGATTTCCTCGATCTCGTCGAGCGACAGTTCGCGCGACAGAATCACGCGCGTCAGTCCAATCCGGTGCCAGAACTTGACGTCGGCCCAGTTGACCGCGTTGGCCTGTACCGACAAGTGGATCGGCACGTCCGGCCACTTGTCGCGCACCATCATGATCAGGCCGGGGTCGGCCATGATCAGCGCATCCGGCTTCATCTCGATCACCGGCTCCATGTCGCGCAGGTAGGTCTTGAGCTTGGCGTTGTGCGCAAAGATATTGCTGGCCACGAAGAACTGTTTGCCGCGCGAGTGTGCGTCGTTAATTCCTTCGGCCAGCGCCTGCTGCGTGGAAAAATCATTGTTGCGCACGCGCAGGCTATAGCGCGGCTGCCCGGCATAGACGGCATCGGCGCCGAAGTCGAAGGCGGCGTGCATTTTCGCCAGCGATCCGGCAGGAAGTAACAGTTCGGGAGCTTTCAGCATGTCAATCGATTCGGTGAAATGGTGTTGATTGGCGAGTGCCGAGCGCCCAGTCGCATCGTCGGACACGGTTTCCGGCACCGGTACCAAAATGCCAATGGCAGCAAAGTGCGGAGCGAGTCAATTTTCATGGAACGCGCGCATTGCAAACCAAAGGCGTTTTGCAGGCCCGTATTGTCACCGAAGGAAACCCTGCTTTAACTTGATGTGAATCAATTGAGGCCAATGAAGCCTTGCCCGGCGCCGGATTTGTCAACCCGGCGCCGCCCGTTCGACCTATCGGAACCGCGCCAGTGCCGGATCGTCCACTTTCTGTTCCGGCAATCCGGTTATTTGCGGAATTTCGGAAAGACGAGGCATGCCGCCTTTGACATTCACCTTCCCTTGCTTGTCTTTCCACACGATTCCCGGTGTTCCGGAAATTCCGAACGCCCCCATCAACTCGCCGTTTTTCCGGATTTTTTCCGCGACCTCCGGTTTTCCCGCTTCTGTCAGTTGCGGCGATGGCGTCCAGCTTTTGCCGGAGTTTTCTTCCATTTTGCGGAATGCCGCGGTGGTGTCCGCTGCCGCCAGCACTTCGATCGCTTTCGGCATGCTGGTCGGACCCAGTGTGTCTACCAGAATCCAGCGCACCTGCAAGCCGGCCTTTTCATAAGGTTGCAGCGCTTTCCATGTGAGGTGGCAAAACGGGCAGTTCGCATCGACAAAAACGTACACGGTACTCTTCGGATTTTTCATGGTTCCCTCGATCACGTGGGACGATCGTTCGAGTTCCTTGTACAGCGCGGCCTGGTCCGGCTTGGGAATATATTTGTCTGCGTCCTGCTCCACCAGGTTTTCGCCGCTTTCATTGATCAGCGCACCGGAGATCACGGTTTTTTTATCCTGCGTCGTATATACGATCGAATGCCGTCCGTTCTGCGACAGGACCCATCCGGTCAGTCCGGAAGCGGCCGGAAATGTCTTGGTGACTTTCATGCCGCTTGCGACTGCTCCCTGGATTGCCTTTGGATAATCGTCTGCTGCAAAGGCGGCAGACGATGCAGCAAGAAATACCAGGCAGGCGCCGATTCGCGAAATGAAAACGGTTCTTGAGGCAGCAGTACAAGTTCTTAAAGGTTTGAGCATTCTTGATTCCATTGTTGTCAAGCAGTTCATTTTTCTCTCATTTCCTACATCGGGTTCACTACGGAAAGAGAGCGTAGAAATTTCCCGGCATCCTGATAACCGATCACGCGGCCACCCGGTATTTCGCGACCGTTCCTGTCAAAGAAGATGATGCCCGGTGGGCCAAAAAGATTGAATCGCTTTAGCAAGGCCTTGTCATCTGCGCTGTTGGCGGTGACATCGGCTTGCAGCAGCACCATGTTGGCAAAATGCGCCTGCACGCGCCGGTCGGAAAAAGTAAACTTTTCCATTTCCTTGCACGACACGCACCAGTCGGCGTAGAAATCGAGCATGACCGTCTTGTCCTTCGTCTGAGCCAGGATCGCATCCAGCTCACCGATCGACTTGACCCGCACGAATTCGACATGGGCGGCGGGTTGACCGCCTGTCAAATGCGCCGGCGGCGCCCACGCATCGCGGCCGCCGGTTGCGACGCCGGCCAGTTGAAGCAGACCGGCTCCCGCAAGAACCAGACCCAGCACCTTCGCCGCCCAACCTCCGCTTTTCGGCAGTAATAGGTGTGCGGCATATCCGATACCAAGTGCGGCCCAACCGAGCATCTGCAGTGCAGCCGGGATCACCGGCGAAACCATCCACAGTGCCGTGCCCAGCATCAGTACACCGAAGAAGCGCTTGACGGTGTTCATCCATGCACCGGAGCGCGGCAGCAGCGTTCCCGCCGATGCGCCGACCAGCAGCAGTGGAACACTCATGCCCACAGCCATGGCAAACAATGCACCGCCACCGATGAACACATTGCGGGTATGGCTGATATACACAAGCGCCCCGGCCAGCGGCGCGGCGACACACGGCCCCACGATCAGTGCGGACAGGGCACCCATGACAAAAACTCCCGCAAGCTTCCCGGCACGCTGCTTTTCCGAGACCTGCATCAGTCGAGTCTGGATCGCAGCGGGCATCTGCAGCTGGAACAAGCCGAACATCGACAGCGACAGCAGCACCATCAACAGTGCGAATGCGCCGAGCACCCATGGATTCTGCAGCGACGCCGCCAACCCCTCGCCTGCCAGCCCGGCCGCAACGCCAAGCAGCGTGTAGACGACGGCCATCCCGAGCGAGTAGGTGCCGGACAGAAGAAGCCCGCGCCGGCGCGAAAGGCCGCTCCCCTCTCCCAGGATGATCGAAGACAGGATGGGCACCATCGGCAAAACGCATGGAGTGAAGGCCAGGCCGAGACCAAGCAGCAGGAATAGCGGGAGAATGACCAGCAGCTTGCCGCTCTGGAGCGACGCCTCGATTTTTCCCATCTCGCTGTCCGCCGGACCGGGCGGCTGCAAACTGGCATTACCCGATGCTGGCAGGTTTCCGAAGCCTGCCAGCCTGATCGTTGCATCCGTCGGCGAATAACACAGGCCTGCATCGGCGCATCCCTGACTTGTAGCGGTCAGCGTGAATGCGCCGGATGCTTGTACCGGGATTGCAATCACGACGGTGTCGCGGTAAGTCTCTACATCTTTCTGAAACGTTTCGTCGAATTTGATCTTGCCCCGCGGGATGACGGGATCACCCAATACCGCACCGTCAGCCTTGAAAGCGAAAGGCTCGCGGTACATGTAATAGCCTTTGGCGATTGCGTAAGTGACTTCAATCGTCCTGGCGTCAGCCATCCTCGCGGAAAACCGGAAGGCCGACTCCGGCTCGAGAAAATTATCCCCGGTGTGCGCGAACGGAGCCAGCAGCAAGGTAGTTGCCGCGATAAGCATTACGGTAATGCGTTGAATCGTGTTCATTTATATTGATGCCCAGTGTCGATATCCGGCCTGCGTCATCTTGACGATCGCAAGGACTCGATTCGCTGTGCCAGCGTCGCGGCCGAAAGCTCGCCGATGCGGGTGTCGGCGAGCCGGCCCTTGCCATCGAAGAACAAGGTGGTCGGCATCGCCCGTGAGCCGATCTGGCGCGCCAGCTCTCCGGTCGGGTCCAGCAATACGTTGCCGAGGGAAAGACCTTCGGAATCAAGATATTTTCGAACCTTGTCCGCCGATTCGCCCTGATTGGCGAACACGAAAACGACATCCTGATCGCGCACCTGCGCATCTCGAAGAACCGGCATCTCGCGCCTGCATGGCGGACACCACGTCGCCCACAGGTTGACAACCATCGGCTGCCCTTTCAGCGATTCGAGCGGCACGGATCGACCCTCCAGAGTGGTCAGGACAACCTGTGGCATGCTCCTCGCCTTGTCATTAAGAAGCACAACGGCACTGATGCCGCCCCAGACGAACGCGCCGGCCAGCAAGGAAAGCGCCAGCGGCATGCGCCACTCCTTTTTACGCCAGGAAAACCAGGCAGCCATTACCGCTGCAGTGGCAATGCCGACCGACGGCATGAAGCCGCCATCGCGAATGTCGACAATACTCAGCGGCGCCTGTCTGTAGGTATCGAAATACGCCAAAACAAAAGCGATGCGGGAGGTCACCGCACTCGCAATCAGCATTTTCCACAGAGCAGGCTCTGGATCGATGCCGCTCCTTCGCCCCGCTAGCTTGGCGACAACGAAGATGATCGCAACCGCTGCGAATATCAGCGCAAGATCGAGGGAAAAAGCAAACGGCCCAACCGTGATCGAGCCCATCAGGCCTGTTCCCCGTCGGTGCAGCTTAGCCTGAACACCGGTAACTGAACTCGCTGGTGTTGGTTTATCTTCAATGTCAAATCGATAAAGTTCATGATGTCATTTGTATTCTGGATTGAAACTTGTGCATGAGTGGGCATCGTTGTGCTTTTATATCGAGCCATACGTGCAGCCGCATCGGTTTTTTATTCACGCACCGATCCTACAGTGCTACGGTTAACGGAGCGTTAATGCTTTTGGGTCATTTTGTACCGCCCGGTAATTCGGACGTTGGGAAATCCGGCAGGTCGCATTAACAATATTGGCATGGATACCGGTTAAGGGATGCAATTCGCCCTGCACCAGCTTCTCCGTGCGAAGGATCCACCTGAACGTGACGAGAACGACGTTAACGCACCCTTAATCGCTAAGCTCTATACTGGATTTTTTTAATAACACCTTGAAATCCACGTCCTAAGGACGTGGTCATCGCCTAACTGGCTTTGCCTGTTAGAGCGAGAGGCCTGCTCAAGGCCGTATCTTTCGAA
>Ga0209343_10000216_pt1 | contig 79236 bp, 67 predicted proteins | sample RifCSPlowO2_02_FD_184026 | JGI IMG/M metagenome (GOLD analysis project Ga0209343, IMG submission 184026) | Groundwater microbial communities from Rifle, Colorado - Rifle CSP2_plank lowO2_0.2 (SPAdes) (version 2) | ecosystem: Environmental > Aquatic > Deep subsurface > Groundwater | place...
TCCCATCTTCTTCGGCCAAGTCACCACAACCCGTTTCATCTTATATCACCTCCTTTCTCTTCAGCATTACTTGGTTGTAACTTCCTAAAATCGATCTATCTCACTCCCTTCCATTACAATTTTTGCAATACGTGGGTCTTCCGCGATCGCAAGGAGCAACTTTGGTAGTAGTGTGTGCTCAACAGTACAGGTGAACATTGATTTGCGAATTGGAAGACCATTTCTCCATATGTTTGCCATTGGGCATCCCCCATGGCAAATCATTCTCAGGTTGCAGGAGGAGCATCCTTCAAGCTGATTTGCGTAATGGAGAATTCGCAAAGCTTCTTTCCTTGTCTTATCAAGAACCATTCTACCACCTGAGATGTTGCCAACCATAACTGTGTTAGCATATGGATCTCCAGGTCTTGCCACTTCCACACAAGACGTTACTTTCCCAAGTGGAGTCACAATGCGATTGTTGACAGGCATTCCGCAGTAGTAATCTGTCGACGGTTCGCCAAAAAATCCAGTGTCAACGGTTAGGTCATAGCCTTGTTCTGCAACATAGCGAATAGCTTCCCAAAGAGCTTCTGCATATTGTTTTGGATCCGGCTCGGTTATACTACTAGCTCTTGAAACACCGGTTGCTATCGCAGGCTCAAACTTGATCGCATTAACCCCCATGGGTACGACTCTGTCAATTGTTTGTTGCATAGTACCTAAACTGTCACGTGTAACAATGCTTTGGACTATAACAAAAGCACCCCCTAGGATAAGTCGTCTAATATTGTTTTCCACAGTAAAACTTGACGGTTTTCCGTTGGCGTATGGTCGTTGCACATCATGCATAGCTCCGTCATATGAAACCCTTACGTTAACTCCATACTTTAGTAGCCACTTAAGAACGTTATTATCAAAGGTTCCGTTAGTTACAACATTAACTTCAACATTTTGGTAAGTAGCCCTTGCGTAATCTATCAGTTGCTTTACCAAGTCGAAATAGAGTAATGGTTCACCGCCACCGACAAGGTAAATCCTTAATAATTCTCGATTCTCAGATCGAGTAGCGTCCTTTATGGCAGCCATGCCTATTTCTAATGGCATAATCTCTTTTGTTTCCCCTCCTCGTGCATAGCAGTAGATACAGCCGAGATTACAATCAAATGTTGGAATCAAGCCAATGGAAACGCTTGCCAAGGGATCTTGAATATCAATGGGAGCTTTTTGTTCCAAAAGGAAAGTTTCCTCTTCGGCTACCAGACCCTGCAATTCAGGTTCTGATGCATTAAGTCCATATGCAATCCTTCCCGGGGAAATTAATGCATAATTTCTTTTCCCAGGCAGCTTCACAATACAGATATTTTTGTGCATTCTTCCCTCCGGGAAAATAGATTCGTAGATTGACAATGTGCTTAGTACAAAATATAGAAGAAATATGCATTAGTGTCAAAGTAATACGGCCTTAATCTTGTTAATCTTGCGATAAAAAGTCTTCTATATAGTCTTCTATAGTACCTAATCCCATTTCTTTTCTTCTTTCATTTACATTCACTCTATCTTTTATTTCACAAAACTCCCAATTTCCAGTAGCCTTATTTTTTTGAAGTTGTGTGCCGTAAAACTGTGGTTTTCCATCAGACACTCGTAACCTATCATCCAGATAAGCTATATTGGCCCTTTTTACATCGGAAACGTTCTTTTTTAGCAAATTTAGATACTTCTTTTGGAATTTCATGTCGGGCGAATGCTGAACAAGCAACCACGCGTTATTTGAAGCCTTCTCACCTACTTTGGAAATAGTCGGCAAACCGATATTAGAAACAACCTCTTTCATAAAATTAGTAGTCCTAGTATCAATTTCCTTAAGTTTTTTAATAACATGTTTAGAAAACGGCTTGTTAATAAGAATTTTTTTCCTTATGTCTTGATCATCTTTGGCCATATTATTAATTTTTCTAGCTATTGACTTTATATTCGCCATACACTTTATAGTATCACCTTATTTAAACTATGTATGGACAAAACTTTAAGAATAGCGTTTTATAAAAAGCGCTTTTCCATTGAAATAATATGTCTACTACAAATAGAATATTCTGTATAGAAAAAAACTAATATTTCGTATAAACTACGGTTATGTTTACTAATAAGCCAAAAGTGATTTCGCTTTTTTCTGGTTGTGGGGGTTTAGATTTAGGATTTAAACAGATGGGTTTTGATATTGTTTGGGCTAACGACTCCTTTCACGAAGCTTGTGAAACCTATAGACTGAACTTTGGTAATCATATTTATGAAGGAGATATTGCGGATGTTGACTTTAATTCACTAACAGAATGCGACCTAATAACAGGCGGTTTTCCTTGTCAAGATTTTTCCATGATTTGGAAAAGAGGTGGGATAGAAACTGATAGGGGAAATTTGTATAAGTATTTTGTTAAGGCAGTTTCAGAAAAATTACCAAAAGCTTTTGTAGCGGAAAACGTTAAGGGGCTCTTAACAGCAAATAAAGGTCAAGCTATTAAACAGATAGTTAAGGATTTTCAGAACGTTGGCGATTTTGGATACAGGATTTATATAGATTTATATAATTTTGCTGAATATGGGGTACCGCAATTGAGAGAAAGAGTTATTATGGTTGGTGTTAGAGGAGATATACCTTTTGAATTTAAAAAGCCTATACCTTCGTTTAATGAAACTAACTATGTGACTTCTGGAGAAGCACTTAAGAATGTTGAGAAAGTCCTATATAACAATGAGAAAATAAACATAGCAGAGAGAACAAAAACTATAATAGGATTGATACCTGAAGGCGGTAATTTTACTAGCATTCCTAAAGATAGTCCTTTTTATGTTAAAGGGATGATTAGCCATGTTTATAGAAGATTGCATAGGAATAGGCCTTCTAAAACAATAATAGCTGGAGGTGGTGGTGGAACATGGGGCTATCATTTTGAGGAGCCAAGACCGTTAACGAATAGGGAAAGAGCGCGGTTGTTTGCATATCCAGACGATTTTATTTTTGTTGGAAATATAGCAGATGTTAGAAGACAGATAGGTAATTCTGTACCACCATTGGGAGCCAGAGCTGTGGCGGAGGAGCTTAAGAAACTATTTGATGAGGACTATGAGAAAGTTGAAGTATCATCCTTAAAACAATTATCCGGTGACGCGTTAAAGTTCTTTGATAAAGAAAATATTAGTCAACTAAGTTTAGTTTAGCTATGATTACTACAACTGTTGCTCCTTTTTCTAAAAATGAAAAAGAATACTTAACTATAGTAGATGTATTAACGGAGCTAGAAGAACAAGGAATACCGTTAAACAAAAAACAGATCGACTTTAGAAGGAAAAGTGGTCAAGTAAGTAGTCGTATTGTACCAGCAGAAATTCAATTCCAAAAAGTTAAAGGCCACGGCGCTAAGTTATTGATAAAAAAGGAAGATATAGTCAATTATATTGAAAGATTAAAGAAACAGTCTGTGTTTATTACATATAAAGACGTAAAAAGTGTTGTTGAGAATTATGATGAGGTGATGTTAAAACCTGCACGTATAGCAATGCGCGCCAATAGAAATTTCACAGGTAAAATTGAAGATGAGATAAAAGGAAAATTAGTTGAATGGGGACTTGCTAAATACGCTAAACAAAAACTTGGTATAGAATTAGTTATCGATTTTGCAACCATAACAGTTACTACGCGAAAGAGGGATGAAGGAGATTTTGTAAAAGTACTTGTAAACGGTAAAGAAAAAAATATACCAGATGAATTGAAAATATCGATAAAATCAACGTCGGGAAATTTACTAGCTGTACCAGAAATAGAAACAACTTGGGAAGGTGAGTGGTTTGTTCTAGCAAAATTACACATTGAAAACAAGTTTTTGTATGATGCAATAAAGGCTGGTTTTGGGATACTAGAACTTGATATTGAAAGAAATATAGGGTGTAAATCTACCCCCACCCTTTAATATGTCCAACAACTTTTCTAGAGATAATTACATATTATTACCAACACAACTTAATCAAAATCCAGAAGATTTCCTAGAGTTATTAAATAAAATAAAAAAGGCTGTTAAGTAGTATAAATTTACTTGAATAATAAAACGCCCCCTTTCAAAAACTAAATAAAACAATACCAACACTAATATTTACATTTAAACTAGGATTTTTACCGTACATTGGTATTGTTACAGCTATATCACATTCTCCCAAAGTTGTTCTATTCACCCCAGAGTCCTCATTGCCGGCAATAAAACAAACTTTAGGTTTATCGTTAAGATATTCTTTTAAGTTTGGAAGTAAAACATTATGATCCGCTAGTTCAATCGCAATTATGTGATATCCTTCTTCTCTTATCTTTGGAAGAATATCTAATGTTTTTTCCGCATATTCGTAATTAATTTTATTTTCAGAATTTCTTGATACTTTTTTTAATCCTTTTCCAAAAGGCGGTCTTTGTGAAATGCCGGTAAGGAATATTTTTGAAACTCCCGCAGACTCCGCAGTCCTAAATATATTGGCCACGTTTTTGGCATATTGGATATTTTCTAAAATGAGTATAATGTCATGCGATCTTTTTTCTTGATTTTTAAAATATTTTTTAATGCTTTTACCTCTAAGTTGTTTTATTTCCATATTTATACAGGTTGATTATATCAAAAATTCCATACTTTTTAGAGTATTCTAGACTAGAAAAGTTAAATTACACTATTTTGGGCAGAAGTACCAACGTTTGAAGCTTGATCCACGGTAGTTTTTACGTTTTGTGGCATTTGAATTGGGATAGTAAACCAAAAAGTACTTCCTTTGCCTGTTCCTTCCGATTCTGCGCCAACCTTTCCTCCAATTGACTCAACAAGCTGTTTTACTATATAAAGTCCAAGTCCGGTTCCGCCCGATTCGGCAACAGTTTGATATGAGTTATCTAGTCGGCCAAATTTTCTAAACAATTTATCCATTTCGTTTTTTTCAATTCCTCTTCCGCTATCAGTTACAGAAATTTTGACAAAGTTATCATTTAGTTTTTCTACAAGAACTGTAATTCTGCCGGTATCCGTAAACTTTAAGGAATTTCCAACCAAGTTAGTTAATACTTCTCTTAATTTCACTTGATCGGCATATGCTTCGTTTACATCGTCTTTAACAATGACATCAAAATTAAGATTCTTCTCTTTTGTTTTTATATTAAAGTCCGATAACGATTCTCCAACAAATTCTCTTACATTTATTTTTTCTATTTTCATTTCCATTTTTCCATGCTCAAGCTTTGAAATGTTTAACATGTCGTTAATTAAATTCAACATTCGTTCGGTTCCGTTTGCCGCTTTTTTTATGTAGTCTTTTTGCTTGTCATTTATTGAACCGCCTTTTTCTGATGCTAGCATCCAAAGGTAACTTTTTATAATTGTCATTGGGGTTCTTAGTTCGTGTGAAGTTATCGAAATAAAGTCATCTTTTGTTTTTTCAAGCTCTTTTTCTTTTGTAATATCAATCATTGTAACCAAGCACTCTTCGTCGCCTTTGCCGGCAATAAGAGAAGTTTTTATATTTACATAATAATTTTTATCTTGGCCTTTAAGAACTACAGCTTCTAGATTTGATTTTTCAGTGTCTTTTGAAAAGCAAAAGTCCTCCGCTTTTATTAATTCGTTTTTTTCGGTTGTGAATTTAAGAATCTCATTGGCGGGTTTCCCAAGTACATCCTCTGCAGAAATTCCAAGCATTCGTTCGCATGAATGATTAAAAAGTGTGATATTTAGGGTTTTATCAACAGCAAAAACGGCTTCTGAAATGCCGTATAAAAGCTGTTCAGCACGCCTTCTTTGCTCAAGAAGCTCTAGGTTCTTTTTATAAATTTCTTCAGTAACGGATTGAAGAGGTTTTATGTTTAGATCATCTGGCTGTGGCATTTGGATGTACCTGACTTATAATGTTTTCAGGAAGATACTGCATCACCTCGCTGTAGGGCAGTGATTTAATAACATCTATGCAAACATCAACAGATGATTGGCCAAATACCTCCGCATATGAGTTTATTAGCTTGCTAAGGGTAGTTTTTGGCTCGTTTGTTATTTCAACATCGTCTGACGTTTGAGATTTAAATTGTAGCCCGCCAACATAATCAGCCCTTGAGTGGGCAAGAGATCTGCCTATGATCTGACCCTGCTCTTGTATTATTTTTTTAAATAGTTCGTTAGGATATGGCATTTGTTTGTTCCTTGAAATTGTTTAATGGTTTTGTGTCAAATTTTGTAAGCCCGATGGCGATAAGTCCGATTGAGATTAAAAACAATAAATCCGGCAAGGTCCCATTACTAGTGTTGTTATTAGTTATAGAAAGGATATTGGATGAATTGGCCTCAAAGAAAGAATACGCGATGTCACCTATGTATTGGAATATAATTCCGACAAAGAGATAATAAAGTGCCATTTTCATTTTACCCCCAAGTTTGTTAATACTTAATATTATAGTAAGAATTACAAAAGACATTACAATTATGCTACCAAAAGTATATATCAGATCGAAGGTTACTGAAGCATCAATATTCTTAAAGAACTCTATATCCGAAAAAAAGATTTTATAATTTAGATAGATTGAAAGAAGTGGAATGATCAGTAAAGCTAAATGCGCCCAAGACCTTTTCATGTTTGATATAGCGCCAGAGTATTTTAAGATCCAAAACAATGCTATCGCATAAAAAGGATCAATAAAAATAAAAAAGTAATCCGGCAAACCGGGGAAAGGAACCTCGCCAGTTTTTAAAGAGTAAAACAAATATAAAGATTGTCCAATAAACCACATCAAAAGACTTAGTGAAACAAAAATCAAACTCCTTCCTACTTTACTTTTTAATCCTTCCCATTGTTTACTAATAGTCAAACCAACGGCAAATCCGACTAAAGGCAAAGCCATCAAAAGAAATCCGAACACATTATAATATATATCGTTGACGGGGTTGGTAAACAATAAAAACAGCCAATACACTACGGACAAAGCCAAAGAAACCTTCAATATTTTAGACATCAAATTATCCATGTTATTATTATCTTAACTTGTTCAATTACACACTTTATTTAAGAATTAGTCAAGCCCTTCATATATCTTATAGTGTATAATGAATGTATGGAATTTTTAAGTCTTGGTAGAAAATTTACAAATCAGGAAAAATCAAAAGTAGCGATACTCTCTGTTCCCTATGAAGCCACAACTAGCTTTATAAGAGGTTGTAGCAAGGGCCCTGAATCTATTATAGAAACCTCATCTCATGTTGAACTTTTTGATGAAGAGTTAAAAATCAAACCCCATGTTGTAGGAATTTCTTCGCATATAGTTGAAGAGTTAGATAATAATCATGAATTAAATTTAAAAAAGATTGGAAACAAGTTTTTAGATTTGTATAAAAAGGGAAAATTTGTTTTATCCTTAGGAGGAGAACATTCGATAAGCATTGGAATAGTTAATGCCTTGAGTACTGTCGAAAAAAGCATATCAGTAATTCAATTTGATGCTCACGCTGATTTTAGAAATTATTATCAAAAAAGTAACTTTAGTCATGCTTGTACAATGAGAAGAATATATGAAAAAATTTCTTCTATTTCGCAAGTAGGAATTAGAAGTTTGAGTAATCCGGAATTTAATTTTATGAAAATGAAAAGAATTGAGCCTATTTATGCATGGGAAATGGAAACTATGGATGCGGAATCGATAATTGAAAGAGTTAGGCGTAGTACAGGGGATAATGTTTATATAACTTTCGATGTTGACTACTTTTCAACAGAAGTTATACAAGATACAGGAACTCCGGAACCAGGAGGACCTGGTTGGTATAAAACATTAAAGATATTGAAAGGAATTTTTGAATGCAAAAATGTTGTTAGTATGGATATTGTTGAACTAATAGGAAGCGACGAACCATCTTATTCTTCTTTTTCTACCGCATTACTAGCAAGAAAGTGTATAGGGTACAAGTTTTTTTGTAATAAGAAATTAAATTAAGTTTTTAGCAGGATATTTTAATCCACGATCTATTTTTAATATGTCAGAGTCTTTTACTTTAAACGCATCAATTAAATAATCGATAACAGGTTGAGCTTCGAATTCTTTACACGTGTATACATCCACCGTTAAAAATTTTCTTCGCGTAAATGTGTGAATACTTATGTGCGATTCTTGAATCATAACAAAAGCGCTGAAGCCTCCAGGATCTTTTCCACCTAAAGCTTCGTTTCCGTCGGCTTTGATTATAACAGGCTCGCTGATTTTTTTCATCTTCGCTATTTTTACAAGGTCATTTAGTACCTTAATAATATGCTTTTCGTTGTCAAGTCTTCTGTGATCACAGTTGTACCCGTCAAAAATTAGATGGTTGCCGAATTTTATAGTGCCCACTTTTGCCCGTTTTCTTAAGGTTTTCGTATTTTTCATGATTCAATTCTACCACATGCTATGTATTTTAGCAACCCATAGTTGCATATATTGTTAGTCTCTGATAAAATGCTATCATACCTTGCAAAGGAGAGTGAGATGGGAAACGTTAGTCCTGTACGTGTAGCGATCGGTCTGGTTTTGATTTTTATTTCAGCAATTCCGTGGGGTATTGGAGAAGGGAGGATTTTACAAGGTCGTGGAGTTGCACTTTCTGGATTTGTTGTAATTGGTTCTGCTGCAATTTACATTTTAGGATTTATCATCGCACCAATTAATCTGGGTCTCGTATTTGTTATATGGGAGTTTGGTGCAATTGTGTTCGCAATTTTAACAGCAGCTCCGAAGTTGTTAGTTTGGAATGAAGATATTGCATTTGGGTACGCTTTATTCGCTGCGTCTGTAATTGTGGCCTACTCAGGTGTGCAGTTTTTGGAAAGGGGTTACAAAATCAGGTAGTTTAGGACCGCTAGATGTGAAATTTATATCTGGCGGTCCTTTTTGTTTACTAATCTGCAATTCTTTTAGTGTTATAATTCCCTCAATGCCGTCGAAAATAACCCACCCAAAAACACACAAGAAATACCAATTCCTTTACCATTTTCTACCCCATCAACAAAATAAAACTAGGGCAAGGTTGCTATCTCACGGCGCACTTTTAACATATTTGGCTATGGTGGCAATTATGCTTGGATTTTTTCTTCTTGTTCCAAAACTTTTCCCGGGGGTTCTTGGCTATGCTTCAAGTATTAACATAAAAGATTTATTTAACGGTACAAATAAAATTAGAGTCCAAAATAATCTAAGCGAACTTCGTCTAAATTCTGAGCTTTCAAAAGCCGCACAGGAAAAAGCCAAAGACATGTTTAAGTATAATTATTGGGCGCACGTTTCTCCGACAGGCACAGAACCTTGGGACTTTATTCTCGCGCAAAATTACGACTATATGTACGCGGGTGAAAACTTAGCGAAAAACTTTAACGATTCAAAAGGAGTGGTTGACGCTTGGTATAGGTCTCCGTCTCATAGAGAAAATCTTTTGAGTCCAAATTATGACGAGGTTGGATACGCTGCAGTAAACGGCGTTCTTGATGGTTACGAAACAACTTTGGTGGTTCAGCTTTTTGGAAGGCCAAGAAATCTTGCTCAAATAGCTACAGTTCAAGAGCAGGATAATCTATTAAATAATTCTCAAATTTCAAGGTCGGCTTTGGCTCGGAACCCCGCCACTGTTCCTGCAGTTCTTCCGGCTCTTGATGTTTCTTTAGCAACTAACACTTTGAGTTTTGCAATTGGAGGCTTTTTAATATTTCTTTTGATTCTTGACATTTGGTATTCGCGAAAAAAAGGTATTTTAAAATTTACCGGACACACTTTTGCTCACATCACGTTTTTAGTTCTTGTGCTTTTAGGCTTGTGGATTACACTTTCTCCGGGGAGGTTGATTTAAATTATGTCAGATAAACACGCTCTTCATTATTTATTGTTGCTTTTAGGCCTTTCAATTTTTGGATTCTTTTTTGTGTATTTTAGATATGATCAAATGATACAAATAATGATATCAGCACTAGCCAGTATTTTTTATGTTGGTTGGGGAATTACTCATCATGCACTTGAAGGAAGATTGACCAAGCTTATTGCATTTGAGTACATTTTATTTGGGAGCTTAACTTTTCTTCTCGTTTTCACAGTTTTATACTTGTAGCAGCGAGTAAGATATAATGTTCGTGTTATGAGTAACATATTTAGTATATCTACACTTAAAAATAAGGGGTTAGAAAGTACATATAACAAGAATATGGAAGAACTTAATCAGTTTTTTCAGATGAATTGGGTAGTTAGCGTTCCTAAGATCTACGTTATAGATAATAGGGAAACGACAAATTTTCTAAAAGATTATGAGACACCGAAATGGCTTGTTGGTTGGAGTATGGACAGAAATGTGTATATTTTGGATAAAGATGCTTTTGCGACGGACAGTGACCATAACTATTCTGAAAGTGACTATAATATGCTTATAAAACACGAATTGGCTCACGCTTTTTTTAAAGTCATCACCGGAGGTAAATCTCAACCAAATTGGCTTTGGGAAGGAGTATCTATATTAGCAGCAGGTCAAGCTAATATATGGAAAAAGCCCGTGGTATTTAAAAGTTTTCTCGATAATAAAGATATTTATGCTGAGGCCGGATATGCCCTGTTGTTAATAGTAAACAAATTTGGAAGAGAGATCCTCATTAAACTTTTAAAGAGTTACAAAACTTATTCAGGTGAGTTTTCTGATCTATTTAAGGAAATTTACAAACTTGAGTTAAGTTATGAGACTTTTAACAACTTGATTGAGAACTAGTTTATATTCACCGTATCCCACATCTTTTTTGCATATACTAGATTTCTATGTTACAACTGTATCAACAATCCAAAATACTATTGAAAGGAGAATTCGTCATGACAGATCTGGTGACATATCAGGGGTTGTTGTTGGATGGATCGGGTCACATAAAACTGAATTTGCAAGATGAAGAAGTCGTGATTTATAGTCCTCATGGTTCTTGCAAGGCTATTGTGCTTTCTGGTACGGCTTTGGAAGCATATAGGCTTCTTGAAAGCGGGTTGACCTTTGAAGATGTGCTACGCTCGAGCTCGATTGTAGATTGGGAAGAATCAACCCACAAAATAATCCAGTTTTTTCTGGACGAGGGTTCATTAAGTCTATAATTCTCATGATATGACCAATATACTCAATACAATCAGATCTAGTAGTTTGGAGTTTTGAAATGGGGTTTATTGCTTATTCTTTAATAAAGTTTATTAAGTTTTATACGCTTTGTAACATGCTTATAAAGTGTGGGGTATTTACTCATATATGCAAAACCTTGGGGTGCGGTAAACCCGAAGTCTTCTCTTAGTTCGTCTAAACTTAGTGGCAACGGTAGTTTATATAAATGAACTATTGGAAATGCATATTCCGCTTTTTTAAAACCATCGTTAAAATCTTCGTTACCATATCCATTGGGGTTTATTTTAGTCGGATATTTAATTACTGGGCTAACCTCCGCTATATAAAGTAAAGCTGATACAGGCGAAGTAACATAAAACCATATTTTAACGGGTAATGTTTTTGGGGTATATTTTCTAAATTCGTAGTTCTTTTCTTTTCTCTCAATTAACTCAGCGAACTTAGGTTTTAAACTAAACAGTACTTCATTTTGCATTATCAAATAAATCCATAAAATAATATACTGAATAGTTACGAAATAATTTATAAGGATTTTCTACCCATGAAAGCACTTCTTTATATAATTTTTCAACACCGCTTTCACCAAATCGCTCTTTAAAATGTTCGTAATTAACAATGTAACTGGGTAAGTATTGGTATGCACCGCTTTTAACGTACAAAGACTTTGATAGTTTAGCCCCAGACCAATCGGTAATAAGTGGTGAATATAGAATGATTGGTAAGTTAGCAGCATTATAACCAAGTAGAGAAGCGGGCTTATAAAGTAATTGCTCTTGATAAAAACCTGCATAATCGCTGCCTGTTATTCGTAACCATTCAAAGCCATTGTCTGTATTTTTATTGTCTTCGGCGTATATTAGTGCCCTTATCAAGTTTCTTAATGGTGTGTTATATTCAAATTTACTACTTTCAGTATATTTGGTATTAAACCAACCATGTTCTGGACAATAACTTTGTATGCTGTTATCCTCAATAATAGTTTTAACAGATTGTTTATCTGTCAAACCGCATTTTTGACAGGCTACTCTAATTCTTAGTTTTTCTTTTTCTGGGTCAAGTATTGGCGCAAGTATATTTTTATTTAAAGCTATTTTGTGCAATAAATCGGATATGCATGTTTGATTGTTAAATTCCTCTTGTCGTCTTAACTGATACCTAATTCTAGTTAAACTACTAAGTTTTGCTAATAATTCTTCATATTGCACCAAATACAAATCCGCTACACCAGATGCTCTCAAGCTAATTTGATACTTAATTCCCTCTATTTCTTTTGTTTTAAATGGCGCTGTGTCTATAACCTCAAAAAATACCTCCGTATCTTTTGACAATTCTTCTCTTAACTTAGCCCCTAAAGCAAAGGCTAATGAAAAAACCGTTAAAGTACCAAAATGAAGGGATGAGTTTGGTTGAGCTCCTATGCTTATATTTATTTTACTTTTATGGGTTTGCTTTGAAATCCAATTTAGTATAACCTCCTCAAAAATGTAAGCTGCCCCGCCTAGCGGGTTATGAACCTGTCCGTCATGTTCTATAGTAATCATCTATAAACCTGTAAGTGGTATAAATTATATAATATAACAATATATTACCATTGGAATGTCGCGACTGTGAAACCGATTGTGTATAATCTCTTAGTTATGAAGGTAGTTATTGTTATTCCAACATATAATGAAGAAGGAAATATTGGCCGGCTACTTGATTTGCTGGCTTTAGAACTTCTAAAAATAAATGGTCATGAATTTAATGTACTTGTTGTCGACGGCAATTCAACAGATCAAACAAGGGAAATAGTTAACGAAAAATCAGCTCAGTATTCATTTACCCATCTACTAAAAGAAGAAGGCAAAGAAGGTTTGGGAAGTGCCTACGTTAAAGGTTTTGATTATGCAATAAAAAACTTAGGCGCCGAAGTACTGATAGAGATGGACGCCGATTTCCAACACGATCCAAAAGATATTTCGCGACTAATTTCTGAAATTGATAACGGTTTTGATTGCGTTATTGGATCAAGATTTGTTAAAGGTGGAAGTATTCCAAAGGAATGGGCTTTTTATAGAAAGTTTTTAAGCTTTGGGGGTAGTATTTTTACTAAAATAGTTCTTGGTCTTTACGACATACATGATTTTACATCCGGCTTTCGCGCTACAAAAGTAAAAGGCTTTATTGATAAAATAGATTTTTCCCAAGCTTTGTCTAAAGGTTTTGCATATAAAATAAATCTACTTTTTAAGCTTCATAAACTTGGCGCAAAAATAAAAGAAATTCCAATAAACTTTGGACTTCGTGATCGAGGAAATTCGAAAATGGAAGAAAGTAATTTTTTGGATTCTCTTAAAGTTGTATTACTTCTAAGATATAAAGAAAGCCAGAGTTTTTTTAAGTTTTTAGCGGTTGGATTTGCAGGTTTGGGTACTGACTTTTTAATTTTTAATTTAATAAGACTAACTCCAGTTGGTTCAAAGTATGCCAGTATAATTTCAGGTTTTATTGCCATGGTTGTTACGTTTTTACTAAATAATTCATGGTCTTTTAGCGACAGAAAAATTGTATCTTTGGCTACAAAACTTAAAAAGTTTGTTCTTTTTTCCATATTCTCTTGTGTTCCCATTACATTTAGAAGTTGGTTAATAAGTTTTTCAGCTCATAAAATATCGGATACGTTTTTAGTTGTAAATGGGGCTTTTTTTGTTGGAATTTTGATTGGTTTAATATGGAATTTTACAGTATATAGTAGAATTATCTGGAAAAAGGAAAAAAATGGTTGAATATTCAATTGTTATATCAGCATTTAATGAGCAAGCAGTTATTAGTAGTTCATTAACTCAAATTATTAATTTTATGAACTCATACTCATCTTCGTATGAGATTTTAGTGGTTGATGATGGAAGTACAGACGATACCTCAAAAGTTGTTGATGAATATTCAAAATCTTATCCTCAAGTTAACTTAATAAGAAATCCTCACAAGGGAAAAGCTTTTGGAGTTAGAACAGGTGTAAAAAATTCAGGCGGGAAGTATATTTTGTTTTGTGACGCGGATATGGCAACCCCAATTGAAGAGTTAAAAAGATTAATGGTTTGGATTAAAGATAGTAATTTTGACGTCGTAATTGCTTCAAGGGAAGGAATTGGAGCAAAAAGAAGCCACGAACCTATTTTAAGACATATTATGGGAAGGATTTTTAATTTAATTATTAAAATTTTACTTCTCCCGGGAATTCAGGATACTCAATGTGGGTTTAAAGTTTTTAAATCAGAAGTTGCAAAACTAGCTTTTGATGGCATGATTTTATTTGGAGACAATCTTCCTACTGTAAAAAGACCAAGAGTAACCGCTTTTGATGTTGAGCTTTTGGTAATCTTAAAAAGAATGAAGTATAGGGTTAAAGAAGTTCCGATTTCATGGACATATGCTCCAACCTCAAGAGTAAATCCTATTACAGACTCAATTGATCTGTTTTTTAACGTGCTATCAGTGAAATTTTATGATATTCTTGGAAAATATTCCAAAAAGGAGGCTTTATGAAATTATGTGTAATTGGAACTGGATATGTAGGTTTAGTAGGAGCTTCTGTTTTTTCTGATTGGGGAAATACAGTTGTTGGTGTTGACATTGATGCAAAAAAAATAGAAAGAATTAAAGCCGGCGATATGCCAATTTATGAGCCGGGACTTTCTGAATTGGTTTTAAAAAATATTAAGGAAAAAAGACTCTCATTCACAACAAGCCTAAAAGAAGGAATAGCCGATGCGGAAGTAGTTTTTATTTGTGTTGGTACTCCTCAAGATGATACCGGCGCAGCTGATCTTTCCGCAGTTTGGCAAGTGGCTGAAGAAATTGGTAGGAATTTAAATGGATATAAAGTAATTGTTACAAAAAGCACTGTTCCTATTGGCACAAACGAAAGAGTTAAGGAAATAATTAAGGAAACTTCTAACGGTAAGGTAACTTTTGATGTGGCTTCAAATCCCGAATTTTTAAGAGAAGGATCTTCGGTTGAAGATATGATGAAGACAGATAGAACTGTAATGGGCTCCGACTCTCCAAAAGCTTTAGAGATTTTAAAAGAACTTTACACGCATTTAAATTCTCCAATTGTTGCTTGTGATTTAAGATCAGCCGAAATCATTAAATACGCTTCAAACGCTTTTTTGGCTACAAAAATTTCATTTATAAACGAAATAGCATTACTTTGTGATAGAGCAGGTGCCGATGTTTCTGTTGTTGCGGAAGGAATGGGTTATGACAAAAGAATTGGCAAAGCCTTTTTAAAAGCTGGAATTGGTTATGGTGGAAGTTGTTTTCCAAAAGATGTAGCAGCTCTTTTTAGAACTTCAACAGACCAAGCTTATGATTTTAGACTTTTAAGAGGTGTTATGGAAGTTAATGAAAAGCAAAAATACCACTTTGTGAAAAAAATAACCGAAAAATTAGGGAAAAACTTAAACGGAAAAGCTATCGCTTGTTTGGGTTTAGCCTTTAAAGATAATACCGATGATATTCGTGAATCAGTTGCTTTGGAAGTTATTAAACTTTTAAGAGGTTTGGGCGCGCAGTTAAGAGCTTTTGACCCACAGGCTACTGAAAATGCAAAAGGAGTTTTAGGCGATTTGGATATTTATTATGCCAAAGATGGTTATGACGCTGCAACCGGCGCCGATGCCTTATGTATTCTTACGGAATGGGGCGAATTTAGGGAGCTAGAAGCAAAAAAATTGAAAAAAGTCATGAGAGGGGACATTGTTTTTGACGGTAGGAATATTATGAATAGAGATCAGTTAGAAGTTGCTGGATTTACTTATTTTTCAGTTGGAAGGCCTGCCTACGCAGTCAGGCAATCTAACGGTCATAAATCTTTAAAAAATAGGGTTACGGGCGCTCTTTTAAATTTTTCTAAGTAAAAAAATGAATGAAAATCAAAAAAAGAGGATTTTATACTTTATACCGGAGTTTTCGCGGTTAACAGAGACTTTTATTCTAAGGGAAGTTGGCCAGCTAATAAAAAACGATAAGCTTGATATTACTGTGCTTTCGATTCAAAAGGGTTCTGCCCCACTTGGTATAGAAGTTGAGAAAAGAACATTTTACGAACGTCTTAATTTATTAATTCTTTTACAAGCTTTTGTAATTTATTTAGTGAGAAATTTTAGAGGAATGTTTGAGGCTTTTTCTTTAGTTACTTCAATAGATGAACGCCCAGTTTTTGAAAGACTTAAATTATTTATAAAGGGAGTTGGATATGCCAAAATTTTTGAAAAATATAATCCTGATCAAATTCACGCCCATTTTTTTTCATGGCCTTCAACAGTAGCTTTAGTAGTTTCAAAAGTTTTAGGTGTGTCTTTAAGCATTTCCGCTCACGCCCGTGACATTTTTGTTGAAGGGTCCTTAATAAAAGTAAAAGCCCAAAACTCAAAATTTGTTGCAGTTTGTAATGAAGCTGCTGCAAAAAAATGTAGGGAAATTGAGGGTGATACAGGAAACATATACAAAGTTTATCATGGCGTTGATTTAAAAGACGAATTTTTATTACCTTCTACAATTGAAAAACCAAAAAGGCCGGTAATTTTTGTAGGCTCTCGACTAGTTGAGAAAAAAGGTTTAAACACAGTTATTGAGGCTTCAAAAATTTTAAAAGATAAAGGAATTGATCATGAAATTTATATCGTTGGCCCCGGACCTTTGTATGAAAAACTTGTTGAGTATTGCAAAAAGTTAAATGTGACAGATACCGTTTTTATTCCGGGAGAAGGGAAGGGCCTTCCATTTACTCAAAACGTTCAATATTTTAAGATAGCGGATATTTTTGCTCATCCAAGTATAAAAGGAAAAGATGGGGATATAGATGGAGTGCCAACTTACATAATTGAAGCAGCTTTAGCGAAACTTCCAATAATAACTACAAATGTTGGAAGCATTTCTGATTTGATTGATGAAACAACCGGGGTAATTATTCCAGAAAATGATTCGGAAACATTAGCAAAAGAAATTGAAAGGCTTATAAAAAACCCTGAATTAAGACAAACATTGGGACTGCGGGCTTACGAAAAAGCAGAAGGACTTTTTAATTTGGAAAAAAACACTTTAACACTAGAAAATCTTTTCCTCAAATGACGCCGAATTTGGCTGAATTTAGTGTACAATTGATATATATGCGTATAGCCGTTTTCATTAAATCAACAACATTTCACGTCGGTTTTGGGGGTTTAGAGACTCAAAATTTAGTACTTTGTGAAGGTCTTGTAAAGGCCGGAAACGATGTAACTATTTTTTCACCACAAAAAGAATTGAAAATTGAAAATTCCAATCTTAACGGTGTTAAGTACGTTTTTGTTAATTGTGTAAATAGAACTTTATTTTCGTCACTAAATAGCGAAAGTTGGTTAAATAAATCTTACAAATCTTTTTTAGAACTTCATAAAGTACAGCCTTTTGATATAGTTTTAAGCCAGAGTTCGGCAGGGATCGGGGTAATTAAAAGAAAAAAAGATGTTGGTGTAAAAGTTGTTTCGGTTTCACATGGAAGTATTTTAAGCGAATTTAAAACTAGAATTTCTGACGCGAGCTCAGTTTCTGATTGGGTTAATATTATAAAAGATTTAGTTTTTGTGCTCACAATTTTTTTTGGAAGACAAAGAGATTTCATTTTGAACTCAAATAGAGTTATAGCTGTTTCAGAATTTGTAAAAAAAGTCATTATTGATGAAACTTATGTTCCAAAAGAGTGGGTAGAAGTTATTTACAACGGAATTAATCCTTTATTGTTTAGTTCCGAATATGTAAAAAGAGAAAATGATTTTGTAAATATTTTGTATGTTGGAAGAGTAATAAAGTCAAAAGGAATTGATATTATCCTTGAATCTCTTTCAAAAATGAAGAACATGGATTTTTTTCTAAACATCGTAGGAGAAGGTAATTTTACCAAAAACGCAAAAAAACTTGCTAGTAAGTTTGGAATTTCACAAAAAGTAAAATTTCATGGAAGATTAGGATTACAAGAAATTATTAAACTTTTGTATAAAAATGATATTTTTGTAATGCCCACAAGAAGAGTAGAAGGATTTCCAATGACGTTAGTTGAAGCAATGTTTTCAGGAATTCCTATTATTGCAACTAAAATCGGCGGAGTTCCAGAAGCAGTTTTCGATGGTGAAACCGGATTTTTGATTGACAATCCAAATGTTTCTGATTTTACCGCAAAACTAAATACGTTAATTAACGATAAAGGTCAAAGAGAAGTGTTTGGAAGGAACGCATTAAATAAGGCGCAAAATATCTTTAGTGCTGGTAAAATGGTTGAGAAATACGTGTCTGTTTTTAAGGAAGTATTAAATGAAAATTCTTAGACTAATATACGAATGGCCTCCTCCTTGGGATGGCTTGGCGCCGGCTCCATACGAAATGACCCAAGCCCAGTTAAAACTGGGACATACTTTTGACATTTTTTGCGGAAGATGGCCTTTTTCCGGCAAAATTGAGACTTTACCAAACGTTTTGCATCACCTTTTCCCCAGAGAAATAGTTCCGGGAACTTTACTTTTAACTTCGGCGCCGGCTATGTTTATTTATTATCTATATTGGAGAACTAAAAATAAACCGGATATTATTCACGCGCACGGGCATTTTGGAGCTTGGCTTTATCTTTACAGATATTTTCTATTGAAATTTTTTCCAAAAGCCGGCGAGCTTAAAATACCTTTAATTGGTCATTTTCATAATACTGTAAAAGGCAGATGGGTAATTTCTCAGGAACAAAAAAAGAACATTAAATTTTATTCAAAATATTTAGCGTGGCCAATGGCATTACTTTCGGACCAATATTTAATAAAAGTTGCTTCATATTGTATTTTTGTAAGCCATGGGACTAGAGATCAGGCAATAAAGTATTATAAAGCAGATCCGGCTAAGTGCATTGTGGTGGAAACCGGAGTTAATACTGATCTTTTTTGTCTTGTTGGATTTGAAGAAAAAGATAAAGCGCGAAAAGAACTTCATTTAAATCCTGAAGATCACATAATACTAAATCACGGCGCAATGGTTGAAAGAAAAAATGTTCATTTATTAATTGAATGCTTAAACTTTCTTCCTCCTGAATATAAACTTTTGCTTTTAGGGCCCGGCGATGATAAATATATTGATCGTTTAAATGATATGGTTGTGCAGTTCAAATTGGAAAAAAGAGTAATTAGAATTGGATATACGCCATATCCGCAAGTGCCTATTGCTTTTCAGGTTTCTGATTTATTTGTACTACCTTCAAGTTTTGAAGGGCTTCCGAAAGTGGTTATGCAAAGTTTGTCTTGTGGAGTTCCGGCGTTAGCTTCGGGGTTTAGGGTTAACGAAGAAATTGACGGACTTTATTATATAAGTGAGTTAAAAGCGGAAACAATTGCACAAGAAATAAAGGATGTACTCTCAAAACATGTGAGAGTTGATATACCAAAAGTTCACAGGCTTTACTCATGGGATGTGAAAGCAGGACAGGTTGAGGAGATATATGGAAAAGTTATTCAAAAAAATTGATTTTAAGGTTTGGTTTTTTTTGGCGTTTTTTGCAATTCACGTTGTATTTTTAAACATAAATGCTGCGGAATGGGGAGATTCTTATAAAATTTTAAGATCCGCTCAATTTATAAGGCATTTTAGCTACCCCGTTGATGAAAAACGTCCACCCTTATTTGCTTTTTTCCTATCATTTATTCCTTCTACTTCAGGCCAAATTTTTTGGGGAAGGGTTGAGATGCTGCTTTTTAGTTTCGTATCTTTTTTTGTTTTTTATGAGCTGTTTAGAGTTTTATCAAAAGATCACGAATCTGCAATAAAACCGGCTTTAATTTTATTTGTTTTAAACCCTGTTTACTTTTACTGGTCGTTAAGAGTAATGTCCGATATTCCTTTTTCGCTTTTAGCCCTTTTAGTTTTTTATTTTATATCTAAATGGAGAGATAATTATTCCTTTGGAAAGTTAGCGCTTATTGGTTTTCTAATAAGTCTTGCTGTAATGACACGTTTCGAAGGCTATATACTTTTTGGTGCAGTCTTTTTGGGTTTTGTGTTTGATAGATTTAAATTTTCACTTTTAAAAAACATCAGAAACCTTAGTTATCTTGCGCTTACATTTTTTCTTACCGTTTTTCCGTATTTATATTTTAGAAATCCTCTAAAGTCATCATATTTAGACGAGCCGTCCGGTAGAACTTACGATATAAAGGCGCTTTTAATTTATGTATCTTCGTTTCTTTTTCTTTTTGGTTTTTCTTACGCTTTTTTCTTTATTTATAACAAGAAAACGATAGTTAAGAATTTTTTTGTAGAAAACTCAAGCATTGCTTTTTTTGTTTTTCTTGAACTTTTATTAATTTTAGTTTGGCCAGCAGCAATACCAAGATTGTTTGTATCAATTATCCCACTTTTAATTATTCCTCTTTCGTGGGCTATTTATGAATATTTTAATGAAAGCAAAGTTATAGATTTAGGCACTCGAGTAGTTTCCCTTGGCTTTTTACTTTTTGTATACATTGTTTCCCAATTTTTTCTTAAGCTGCAGTTTTTGATTATTATAAAACCTGTATTTATTGGCGTTGTTTTATTGCAATTATTTTTGGCTTTATCAATTTTGAAAAGAAGGAAAAGTTATTTTTACGTTTTGCTTTCTTTAATTCTTGCAGTTTGGTCGTTTTCTACAATTTGGATACATAAAGATATTTTTAGATCAATTAATAACGCCTCTATTTTTATAAAAAACAATTTAAGTGGGAAAGTAGTACATAACGATGTTAGCTACGTTTCAGCTTGGTATCTTAAGCAAAATGGAACATATTTTAGTAAAATAGAGAAGGATTCCACGTCGTATGATGATTATTTAAGTACCGACGCTGATTATGTGCTAGTAACAAACGAACATAACACTGATTTAAGTTTTAATGCTGCAAAAAGGCCGTATTTAGTTTTAGTTAAAAATTTTGAGTATAAAGTTAACGGGAAGGAATTTTTTAGTAGAATTTATAAACTAAAGAATCGATAATCAAAAAATAAAATGCTATCTATTATAATACCGGTTTATAACGAAAAAAGAACAGTTGAAAAAGTAATTGATAAAATTATGAGCTTAAATTATATTGAAAAAGAAATAGTGGTAGTTGATGACGCGTCCAAGGACGGATCCATACAGGTTTTAGAAAATATTAAATCAAAATATCCTGAAATTAAAGTATTATTTAAAAAAGTGAATGAGGGAAAAGGCGCCGCATTAAGAGATGGATTTAAAGTTTCTACAGGAGATTACGTTATAGTGCAGGATGCTGATCTCGAATACGATCCATCAGAATATAAAAAGTTATTGGACGCACTTAATATAGAAAAAACCGATGTTGTATACGGATCAAGATTTTCCGGAACTTATGAAGATATGTCAAACCTTCACTATATTGGCAATAAAATGCTAACTCTCATTACTAATATTTTGTTTGGAGTTTTATTAACAGATATGGAGACATGTTATAAATTAATTCCCGGCAATTTCGCAAGAAAGGTAAAAATTAAGTCTAAAAGATTTAATTTTGAACCTGAAATAACTGCTAAAATATTAAGAGCCGGACTAAAAATTCGAGAAATCCCAATTACATATAAAGGAAGATCTAAAATAGAGGGGAAGCATATAACATGGAAAGATGGGATTTCGGCGCTTATGACTCTCATTAAATTTAGGTTAATGAATTAATGCTTAAAAAACTTTCAACAGACAAGATTTATGTAATTTTATTAACTGTTTTTTCGTTGGGATTATTTGCTCTTACCGTAAGGATGAACTATTTTCGTTACACAAATTTTGACTATGGAAAATTTGATTTAGGAAATATGACTCAGATGGTTTGGAATACATTAAATGGCAGGTTTTTGTATCTTACCGATTATTTCGGAACTAACTTGCCAAGATGGGCAATGAGCCATGTTGATCCGATCCTTTTATTTTTTGTTCCTATATTTGCCATATTTCCTCATCCTTTAACGCTTGTGTTCTCACAGCTTTTCTTAGTTATATTTTCTTCGTTAATTATTTATAAAATAGGCAGGCTTGAATTAAAAACAGGACTCGGCGCATTTTTAATTGGACTCGCTTATTTGTTTTATCCGTCTATTGGATTTCTCATTGCGTGGACAGGATTTCATGGTGTAACTGTAGTAATTCCTTTCTTTTTGTTGGCTTTTTATCAACTTGAGAAAATGTATAGAAAAGGTATTTTTAGCACAAAAGATTTAGTTTTATTCTGGATCTTCTTGGTCTTAACAATGATGGGCAAAGAGGAACTTTCTTCTATTGTTTTTATGTATGGTATATTTATTTTCTTTATGAGGGGGCAAAAAAAATTAGGAATTACGGTTTCTGCGGTTGGAATATTATGGTTTATTATAACTTTTTTTGTAATTATTCCACATTATTCAAGTTATAGAATAGAAGGTTACAAAAAATTTACTCAAGAACTTCAACTTGATACCTCACTTTCTCGCGATGTCATTAAACCAAACTATTTCTTAAGCAGGTATTCAGGATTTGGAAATTCTTATAGTGAAGTAATCTTAAATATGGTCCTAAATCCAAAGAAAGTTATAAGGGTTATATTTTCTGGCGATCGAAGGGATAATTTTAGGATGACATTTGCTCCTATGGCTTTTACTTCTGTTCTAAATCCGTACATACTGGCTTTGTCTCTTCCGGAGTTTATTATTAATTACTCAACTACTGAGGGAGGAATAGGAACATCAGAAATTTACAATCATAGGATTTCAATAATTATTCCAATTTTATTTTTATCAAGTATTTTTGGAATTTCCATTTTTTCAAGCTTCTTTAAAAAGAGAGAGACAGCAGTCTCTCTGATTTTGTGCGCGTTAGTTTTATCTTCTAATATCTATACGTCATTAAAGTATGAAAATCCTGTTTATTTGTGGCTGATACAATCAGTAAAAAAACGTGTAGCTTTTGCAAAGATCGATAACGATATTAGTTCTAAAAAAGATTTAAAGGTTGGGGAAGTAGTTAGACTTACTAAACTTGAAACAAAAGATAGAGAGTGCGCAAACAAAATAATTGATTTAATTCCGGAAAAAGCTTCAGTTTCGGGTCCTGATTATTTAGGCGCACACTTGGCAAAAAGAGAAACTTACGCCATTTTTCCAGCACTTTACACAAGTGCGGATTACGTTATTGTGGATATTTTTTCTCAAAAGATTTTTAGGATTTTAGATCTTGATATTTCTATTGTTCGCGATGTCGTGGGAGATGTTATAAAAAATGAAAATTATGAATTATCTAACGCGTGTGGGAATTTGTTTGTATTTAAAAAAGTTGGAATTCATGGAAAAACAAAATTATTACCGTTTCAAGAGAAATTTGTATATCCTGAAAGATTTTCTTATCTAATAATGCAGTCTATTTATGTAGTGGACTACTCGTTACCGGAAATTTTTACAAGAAATGTATCTCAAGATGTTAAGTTTTCATATATTAGGCGAGCCGGAGACGATTTGGGTGATTATTTTCTCTTTATGTCGTTTGTAAATGAAGATACGGGAGAAATATATCAAGTTGCAAATCTTCCATCGTTTGGGCTTGCGCAGATGAGAGACTGGAAAGAAGACCATTATTACCTTGAAGATTTGCAAATAGTTTTGCCTGAATATCTTGTGAAAGGGAAGTACAAAACGTTTGTAGGAATGTCCAATAATGTGAAGACGAGAAGTTTATATTTGGGCGAGGTTAATGTTCTATGAATAAATTATTAAAGTGGCAGCTTGTTAGTTTTGTATCTCGAGGAATTGCTATGGCTCTTGGGATTGTTCAAAGTGTGATAATTGCAAGAATTCTAACTGTTTCAGAGTTTGGACTTGTCGGAATTGTTGCCGGAATTGGAAGTATATTTGGTGTTTATCAACACTTAGGGCTTGCTTCAGGAAGTACACGTGAAATTTCTGCAGCTAAAGACAAGAAAGAAATATATAAAATTTTTATTACCTCAGTTTTAATAAGATATGCAATCACCTTTCCTTTAGCGGCAGGGTTATTTTTTATGGCAAAATATCTTGCTGTTGAGAAGTATTCAAATCCCGCACTTACAACTCCATTAAAGCTTTACGCGTTGGTGCTTTTGGCGCAGGGTTTTCAGAGCCTATTTAATTCTTTGATTTCCGGTACTCAAAGATTCAAGCACCTTTTTGTATACCAAGCTGCAATAGCTTTAGTGAGCGTCGCAATTTATGTTCCCCTTACGTTTATTTACAAAATAAACGGTTATTTCTCCTCTTTATTGATATTTAATCTTGTATGCAGCTTTATTTTGGGTATTCTAGCCCTTTATCCGCTTCAAGGGAGTTTTGCCTTGCCTAATAAAAGTGATTTAAAGAGGTTACTTAAGGACATTTTAAGCATAAGTTTGGGAATATATTTTGTGAAGATTCTGTTCACAATATGGCAAAGGTCAGGTCCGGTTTTATTGGGCTTATCAGTTTCTGCTGAGCAAGTAGGAACTTTTAGCTTCGCCTTATTATATGCCGGAAAATTAATGGGAATATCGGATGCCGTAACAGATGTTAGTTTGCCCTTTTTATCTAAAGAGTATTCAGTGGATTTTAAGAATTTTAAAAGTCTTTTTTCAAGCAACTTTGACAAAATTTTAGCTTTTACAATTTTAGCATCATTCTCAGCAATCTATTGGTCACGTGAAATTTTTCATTTTGCTTTAGGCGGGAAAAAATACGATGCTTCTTTAGTATATGTAACACCTTTAATATTTGCTTTTGTATTTTATTCGTTAATAAATATTATAAAATCCGGAATAATAATTCCTGCAAAAATGGTTAAAGAAATGATTGTTTCTTATGTTGTATTGCTAATAACAACTGTAGTATTTTATTTTTATTTTTCGAGGTTTTTTGGGGCCGTTGGGTCTATGGTTTATGGAATGACATTAGGTTCATTTTTGTCTTTTGTAATATTAATTGTTACAACTTCAAAAAAACTGAAATATAGCTTTTTCAATATTAGTCATTTAGCACTTATTTTGATTGGAGTTTTATTTAGCCTTTTAAATTATTGGGGAACTATCCCGGTTAAATTATTGATCTATGTTTCTTATTTTTTGATTTATGCCACGTTTCTATATTTTGCGAAATTTGTAACTCAATCTCATGTTAAGCGCTTAGTTGGATTAGCTGATAAAATATTTAAATATGAATAAGAAAACAATAATAAAAATCATTGTCAGTACGGTTTTATTTGTATTAATTTTTAGAAAAATTAACATAGGAAGCCTTATTGACACTTTAAAAATGCTTAATTATTGGTATATTCCTTTAATACTTCTCCTATTCTTTTTGAATTATTTAATTAGCTCAATTAGGTGGAAATCCCTTTTAATTTTTGAGAATGCTGAAAAAATAACAGTAAAATATCTTACCGCCCTTTACTTTATCGGAGCTTTTTTTAATAACTTTATGCCAACAAGTATTGGAGGCGACGTTTATAAGATTTATCGATTAGGAAAAAAGATTAATAGCAATACCAACGCGTTTACAGCAACTTTTATGGAAAGATTTACCGGTATGATTGCTTTAGTAATTATTTCATATCTGGGACTTGTAAAAACGTTTGATTTTTGGTTAAACATAGCTTCAAAATATGTACCGACAAGCAAGTATCTTGAAATTGAGCTCAAAGTTTTGTTGTATTTTGGATTCTGGATTTGTGCAATACTGTTTTTTTCCCTTCTTAAAATTCTTGGTAAAAAAGTTAAAAAGATTCGTGAAGTGCAAGAATCTCTCTCGCTTTATAGAAATAGAAAGAAAGAGCTTGTTATTGCATTTGTTTCATCATTTATAGTTCAGCTTATGGCTATATTGTCACAATATTTCGTATTTAAAGCTTTGGGTGTAAATTTAGAGTTTAGCTATGCATTCTTTATTTTTCCGGTTATTATACTCGCCAGTTTCTTTATCCCTTCTTTAAACGGTATTGGTGTTCAAGATGCTCTTTATATCCAGTTTTTTAGTATTGTTGGCGTGTCTTCTCCCATTGCTTTGAGCGCCTCAATCGTTTATCACCTATTTAGACTTTTTGTTAGCTTAGTTGGGGGTGCCGTTTATGCATTTGGAAAGACGGATTGAATACTTTCTAATTTTGGTGTTTGTTGCTTCCTTTTTTTTAACAAGACTTCCTAGGCTTGGTAATGATGAAATTAATCCTGATACCACAAACTGGTATTTTAGATCAGGTCAGTTTGTTTCGGCATTAAAAAGTGGGCAATTTAGTAATACCTATCAACACTACCACCCCGGAGTAACTTTAATGTGGATTATGGGCGTTGCAACTGAGACTTTAAAACAAATTTCTCCTACCGACAAGGTGTTAAATCATATAAATTTTGAAGATTTTCATTTCTTTAATAAACTTTTTATGATTTTTATACAACTAACACTATCGTTAATATTAATCTACTTTTTATCTAAATTATTTGGTTTTGTTAAGTCTATTTTTACTGTTTTACTATTCTCACTTGAACCTTTTTTTGTTGGTAATTCAAGATTTTTGCACCTTGACGTTTTGTTAACATTTTTTGTTTTTCTAGGTCTTGTTCTAACCTTTTTGAGTCTTAAAAAGTTTAAATTAAGCACAGTTTTTTTATCCGGACTATTTTTATCTTTGGCTTTTTTAACAAAAAGTATAGGAATTGGAGCGTTGTTATTTGGAATTTTGTTTTCTATTTTCTACTTCTTAGTAAAAAGAGATTATTTAGCTTTATTTAAATATAGTTTGACGTTGATATTAGTCTTTATAGTCGTAACATTTATAATGTTTCCTGCACTTTGGATGCATCCTATTCAAGTTTTGTCACGCGTTTTTTCAGAAAGTGAAAGAATAGGTGCCAGACGTGGGCATGAGCAGATAATATTTGGTAGCGTGGTTGATAGTGCCGGGTTTTTATTTTATCCAACCGTAATTATTTTAAAGTTATCTCTAATTACTCTTTTTGGCCTTTTTGTTTTTATTTTCACGAAATTTAAAAAAATCATTTTTATTCATAAGACTAAAGTAATAGATTTGTTAGAAAGTCCTGTATTTTACTTTTCTATGTTCTATCTAGGTTATTTTTTCTTAATGTCGATGTTTTCAAAGAAAATTGATAGATATATGTTGGTTCTTTATCCTTACTTGACACTTCTAGCAGTGTTAGGTTTTTTTGAGGTTAAAAAGATTTTATACAAACTAATATTATTTGTGCCTGCGATATTGGTTACAGTTTATTCATTTATTACCTTGTTTCCATATTATTTTACTTACACAAACCCGCTTTTCGGCTCTCCTGCTTTTGCAAATACAATAATTGGTCAGAAGTCGTTTGGGATAGGGATATTTGAACTAAGGGATTTTATTTTGAAGAATTATGGTTATTATCCAAAACTTGGTTTTATTGATATTAAGCCAATGGAAGCTATTTATCCAAATTCAAAAGTATTTGATATTAGGGTAGACGGGACTAGTAATTATGACCTTTTAGTCTTGGGAATTAATGAAATAATACCTGGCAAAGTATTAAAAGGAGAAAGAAAATTTAAATATGATAAATCCATTTTTATCAACGGTTTAGAATACTGGAGAATATATGTTAAAGAGAATTGATATTTTAAAATACAAATGGATAATAGCGATATTTATTCTCGCTTTATTAGTAAGAACTTTGGGTATTTCACACGGCTTTCCATTTATTTTTCATCCCGACGAGCCCGCGGTTGTGCGTTCTGCTATGGGTTTTAGATTTAACTTAAATCCAAAGCATTTTGACTGGCCCAGTTTGCATTTTTATTTAAATTATTTTGTATTTAGCTTCCTCATTTCATTTAGATCTTTATTGCAGATTTTAAATTTAAAAAGAATTATTATATCGGTATACCCGCTCTTATGGAGAGATCCGCTTGTTTTTTATCTTATTTCACGACTTTTTAACACCTTTCTTGGGGCATTTACCGTAGTTCCAATTTATTTAATAGGTAAAAGACTTTTTAACTCTAAGGTTGGTCTATTATCAGCTTTAGTACTTGGACTTTTTCCGTTTCATTCTTATAGTTCACATTTTGCTTTAGTTGATGTTCCTATGGTTTTTTGGTTGACTTGGGGGATTTATTTTACTTCGGGAATCCTGAAAGAAAATAATCTAAAAAATTACATTTATGCCGGCCTCTTTTTTGGTTTTTCCGCTTCTACTAAATATAACGGGGGTTTGGGAGTGTTTACTATAGTTGTGGCCCACTTTTTAAGAACATTTCTTAATGAAAATGAAAAGCCATTTAGTTTAAATGGATTTGGAAAACTTGCTATTTCGGGGCTTTTTTCAATATTAGGTTTTGTGTTTGGAACCCCTTATTCAGTACTGGACTTTGATAAGTTTATTAGGTCAGATAGCCCAATTGGCGCTCTTTGGCAGTTTACAAACGTTGGTAAGGTAAATTTTATTTCACATATCCAGCAGTTTGTTTCTTCGTTGACGTATGGATTTGCAAATGATTTCGGTTATAGCTTTTTATTACTTTTTATTGCTTCCCCGATTGTATTTTTCTCAAAGGCTTTAAAAAAAGAAGATAAATTTAAAGTAGCTTTTTTGTTTATTCCTGCCATTGTACTTTTCTATTATATATCTGGATTTGAAAAGAACAGATCACATTATTATGCAATTACATATCCTTATGTTGCGTTAATAGTTGGGTACTTGCTCTTTTTATGCTTTAATTTGCTTCGTGAGAATAAAAAGATAGCCCTATATTTAATCTTTTCTTTAGTGTTTATCCCGCCGTTTTTCTTAATATTAAAAGATGACTTTTTATTTATTCGAAAAGATACTAGGGTAGTGTTGTACAACTTACTTTCAAGTGATTTAGGAAAACATAACATTGTTTTTTATAACTCAAATTCTTTATCTGTAGTTTTGGATAAGTTTTCAGACTTGAAAAGGAAAAAAATTAACAGCATGCCTAAAAAGATACTTGATAAAGGCATATTTTTAACTACAAAACCCCAGGAGGGTTTAAAGCTTTCGTCAAAAATAGATAATCGTCTAAGGAGGGGTCCGGAAATATATTTATATGAAGTTAATTAACAGAATTAAAAGTTTAAAGTATGAGATTATAGTATTTATTGTTTTTATTGTATCACATTTGCCAAGTTTAGGTTACGATACATTTAATACCGACGTCTGGAAGTGGAAAGCCAGAATTTTTGACTTTGGATCAGGTGTTTTTAACTTAAATTTCGTACAGACTATTCAAAAATATCATCCCGGTGTGACTCTTATGTGGATTGGGACTGTTGTAGTTAAGTTTTTTAATCTTTATTACGATGTTATATACAAAACCCCACCACCGGATAACGATATTTCAGTTATATTTCAACTTCATTTTCTTCAGAAACTTTTTATTGTTTTAGTAATAGGATTTTCGCTTTCATTAATTTTTTACGGCATTAGAAAAATATTTAATCTTAAATATTCCGTAATTTTATTAAGTTTTTTGGTAATAGAACCTTTTTATGTAGCACTAACACGTGAACTTCATTTGGAGGGATTAATGTCTACGTTTATGATTGTTTCTTTTGTTTGGTTTTACTTGTATTTGCAAGATAAAAGTAGGAATGATAGATTTATTATCTCAGCTTTTTTTGCATCTCTTGCTGTATTAACAAAGACCTCGTCATTATTTATACTTCCTTTTGTCTTATTCTCCTCCATATATAACGACGTTGTATCTATAAACCAAGCAGATAGACTTTTTATTTCACTTAAATCATTGAAAATTAAAGATATATTAAAATTAAATCTCAAATATATTTTTCTTTTTAACCTATTTTTCTTTCTTATTTGGCCCGCGATGTGGACAAATGCTGTATCGGCAATTCAAACTATGTATAGAGGCATTTTTACAATTGGCATAGATCGTGGTCATATTCAGCTTTTCTTTGGTAAAAATACCTTAGACCCAGGCCTCTTATTCTATCCTGTTGTTTTTTGGCTCAGATCATCTGTTTATTTAGTAATTGGCTTGATTGGATTTTTATTTATTTCAAGGAAGCTAAGCAGTGAGAAAAGAAAATTTTCGTTCCTAGCTTTTATCTTTGCCTTTTTGAGCTTTCTTGAGCTCACAATTCCTTCTGCAAAATTAGATAGATACTTTTTACCTATTCAAATGGTGCTCTGGATCCCTTCAGCGTTTTTCTACGAGTATTTATTAAATAGTTTGAGACTTGGAAATTATAAATTTAAGCATCTGCTATTTCCTTTAATTATTTTGCCGGGAGTTTTATTACTTTTTTGGATTCATCCGGATTACTTTTCGTATTACAGTCCGCTTGGAGGAGGGTTAAAATCTGGAATAAATATAATTGAACCAAAATGGATGATAGGGCAAAAGCAAACTATTACTTACTTAGGGGGTAAATTGAAATCCGGGACATATGTAACTTTTAAGTCTGGAGAATCTCTTGAGAACACAAAAGACAAGTCAAAAAAGCTAACAGTTGCGTTTCAGGAAAAATATTACACTCAGATTTGGCCGTTTGTAAGGAAAATAGGAGGCTGGGCGGTAATTGAAGATCTAACTCCTCAGGCCAGAGAGACAAACTTATTTATTTATCCGGTTTGGGATGATTCCACTATTCATGAGACTAGATTTAAGCTTAAATATATTGATTCTATATTTTTAAGAGGTGTGAAGTTATATAACGTTTATGAAAGAATATAATGATTAATCAAGAAAAGAGGCTTTATGGATAAAGTAAAAAAACTTTTATCGAATGTAGAGATTTCAGGAACAATAGTTGTAACTGCAGGTCTTTTAATTGGTGCAATATTAAGCTATGCCCTTCAGTATGTAATGGGTAATGGAAAGTTAATTACGCTTTCTGAATACGGGTTGTTTACGGCACTTTTATCTCTTTCAAATATCCTAACAATACCGTATATAGCGTTTGGTAAATCCATTGTAATGTTAACCTCCGAACTAAAAGCTGAAGAAAAATTTGATATTCTAACTAATTTATTTTGGAAATTTAATTTAATTCTATTTTTTATTGGTATTCTGGTTTTTATATTATTAGTGTTTTTAAGATCGTATATTTCTGTATTCCTAAACATTTCAAATAGTAATATGATAATTTATTTCGCTTCTTTTATAGCCCTTTCGTTAGCTGGACTGCTTCCAGCCGCCTATTTACAAGGACTTTTAAGATTTAAGGCATTTTCGTTTTTTACTATACTATCAGCAGCATTACGATTACTTTTTCCAGTAATATTAGTTTTTCTTGGTTTTGGTATAGGTGGGGCATATTTAGGCATGGGAATTTCAGCTGTTGTTTCATTTATAGCTTCGTTATTCTTACTTAAAAAGAATTTTGTGGCGTATAAAAAGCAAGATTTAAGATCCTATTATAGTAAATTTTATTCAATTGGATTTGCATCGTTACTTATTTCCGCCGGTTTAATATTATTAAATAATCTGGATGTAGTTTTAGTAAAACATTACTTTAGTGAAGTTGATACGGGAATTTATTCCGCTTTAGTGACTGTTGGTAAAGTTTTGTTATTTGGGACTGCTACAGTTGGTATTGTTATGTTTCCAATTATTTCCGGGCTTTATACAAAAGGAGAAGATTATTCAAAGAAATTTAATACTCTTTTTATTATTCAAATTGTACTTGTGGTATTTGGTACAGCCTTTTTTTATTTTTTTCCTTCCTTTATTACAAATTTATTGTTTAAAAACTTTACTGCATCCATAATATACCTCCCAAGATTTTCTATATTTATGGGATTATATGTTTTAGTTGAATTTATGATACTGTTCTTACTTGCTATAAATAAGTTAAAGGTATACATACTCCTAATTTGCGCTACTTTTATTCAATCCTTTCTTATTGTTTTGTTCCACAGGAATATATTTCAGATAATAAATGTAAACATAATTGTTTCTCTTGTATTATTTCTTTTAATTTTGTTATATCATTTTATATACATACGCCCTGCCCATTATCGTAAATAGAAATGTAAATAAATTTCACTGCCTAAGGTTTAATTAAGTGTTTGTAACAATAATCGTACCTGCATACAAAAAAGAAAAACTAATTTATAAAAATATTAAGAGTATTTATGAAACCATGGTGAAAACCAGATATAGGTTTGAGATTATTGTGGTGGTCGATGGATTTTTAGACAAAACTTTTGAGAACGCCTCGAAATTTAGAAGAAAAAATGTAAAAGTAATTGGTTATAGAACAAATAGAGGAAAAGGCTTTGCAATAAGGTTTGGAATGTATAGAGCTAAGGGCGATTTTATCGCTTTTATTGATGCGGGGATGGAAATTGACGCTAACGGTATTTCCATGATTTTGGAGCATATGATTTGGTATAAAGCGGACATTATTGTAGGCAGCAAAAGACACCAAGCCTCGAAAGTTAATTATACTATTATGAGAAAGATTTATAGTTGGGGTTATCATTTTGGCGTCAAACTACTGTTTCGACTAAAACTTACTGACACCCAGGTTGGACTTAAGGTATTTAGAAGAGAAGTTTTGAAAAAAATACTTCCAAGACTTGTGGTGAAACAGTTTGCGTTTGATATAGAGCTTTTGGCTGTTGCACATAGGCTTGGTTTCACCAGAATTTACGAAGCGCCAGTTGAAATGCACTTAGATTTTATTGACTCAAGTTTTCAGAAGTCATTGTTTTTAGATCCTTTAATAAGAAATATACTCCGAGATACTTTAGGCGTTTTTTATAGAATGAAGTTTTTGCAGTATTATGACGACAAAAGTAGTAGGAAATGGGTTTATGACACAGAATTGCATATGAAAATAAACACTGGAGAAAAAGGAAAAGTAGGAGAATCAGACGTTTTGGAAGACGCAACTTTACGTATTAAAAAAAGAAAAGAAAAAATAAAATACAGCATAATCATTCCTGTCAGATCCATCAATAAGTATTTAGTAGAAAATATCAATCATTTAAAACAACTTAGCTATTCAAAGTTTGAGGTTTTAATCATTTTAGATAAGAAAGTTAAATATAATTTTAAAGATAAACGGTTTAAAATATTAGCAACAGGTGAAAAAGGCCCCGGAGAAAAGAGAAATATTGGGGTAAGAAAATCAACCGGCGACATTTTAGTATTTCTTGACGATGATGCGTATCCTTCACAAAATTGGCTCAACGAAGCTAGTTTACTGTTTGATGACAAGAATATTTTAGTCTTAGGTGCTCCGGCTGTTACTCCCTTGGATGCTCCTATTTTAGAATCTTGCTCAGGTAGACTTTTTGAATCTTGGATTACCAGTGCTGACGCAGCACGCAGATATACCCCTATGCCAACAAAGTTTGTTTCAGATTATCCTACGGTGAATTTATTTGTGAGAAAAAAAGTATTTTTCAATGTCGGGGGTTTTGTTGAGGATTTCTGGCCGGGAGAGGATACAAAGTTTTGCCTTGATTTAGTGAAACTTTATGGGAATTGCATTTTATACCATCCTTCTCCTATTGTTTACCATCATAGAAGAAGGTTATTTATACCGCATTTAAAGCAAATTTCGAGATATGGAAGGCATAGAGGGCAGTTCGCAAGAATTTTTCCTGAAACATCACGCTTACCTTCTTATTTTGTACCGTCTTTATTTGTTATTGGACTTTTAATTGGCCCTGTAACGTTTTTATTTTCTCCGGTTTTTAAAGTATTTTATTTTTATGTACTCTTAGCTTATTTTTCTATTTTACTTTATGAATCAGTTAAGGTAATGTTTATGAACAAAAGTTTATTAGCGGGCGTTTACGTGTTTTTAGGAATTTTCCTTACGCATATGGTTTATGGTATAAATTTTATAATTGGAATTGCCAAAAGGCCTAAGTTGAAGTTAAGAAATATTGATTCTCGTAGTGGAAATTATTTAGGAGGATGAATGAAAAGAGGGCAAAATGAATTTACTCAAAGTCCGGATTCTAAGTTTAGAATCAAAGTTATAAACTCTCTTTGCATTAGCGCTGCTACATGTGTTATTAGGGCGCCAAATACTTTTGATCTTGATGATGATGGCATAGCTTATGTTAAAGAAGGTACTTGGGATGACGCAATCGCAATAATTGAGGGCGCAAAATCCTGTCCCACTACAGCTATAATTATTGAAGATTTTCAAGGAAATCAGGTTTATCCTGCTGTTTAAAATGCACAAATCTATATTTTTGGATTCATTAAATAATACTCAAGAGGCTTTAAAAAGTATAACTCTTGATTCCATTTTCATAGGTTCCAAGCTATTTTCTACTGAAAGTATTTCAAGTTTAAGGAGTATTGTTAAAGATACCCATATATATGCAGACGTGCCGGTTTTTTGTGGCGAAGATTTAGTAAAACTATTTCCAGATGCAGTTATAATTGAAGCCTTTGGAAAAGACTTAGTAAAAGACGGAATTTCATTTGTGTGTCCTACGCATTCTGGAGTAAGAGAGTATTTCCAAAAAAGAATAACAGATTTGCTTAAACTTGATATAAATGGAATTTGGCTTGATTGTGCAAGATACCCGACCGTTTGGGATAAATCCAACCCTATAATATATGATACTTGTTACTGTAAACGATGCATTTCCCTATTTGAAAAACATATTGGAGAAAAAATAGTCGGAACTACTTTGGAAGATAAGTTTTTGCACATAGATGGAAGCTATTATATTGAATGGCTAAGATTTAAATGCGATCAAATTACATCCATTGTTGAATTGGCAAGAAAAACAATCACTAATTCTAAGAAAGAGATGAAGTTAGGAATATTTGTTGTGCCTTGGGAAGATAGTGAGTATAGCGCCGGAATAAAAAGGATTCTTGGTATAAATATTGAACAAATCTCTCCTTTAGTTGAAACGGTAAGTCCTATGCTTTATCACAAAATGTGCGGAAAAGATGTTGAGTGGGTAAAAGAAAAGGTAAATTATTATTGGAATCTCGGAAAACCATTTTTACCTTTAATCCAAACCGGAGACGTTTCATTAGATGAATTTAAAAAATCTATGGAATTTGCCATTTTAAAACCATCAGCAGGCGTTTGTGTATTTTATTTAGATGATTTAATAAAACAAAGAGAAAAGGTGGATATAGTTTTGGATTTTTTTAGATAAAGGTTGACTATCGGCTGGCTATACTATAGTCTTTATTGAAATTGATCTTTGTTTACGTGATGTATGCAGGAATATAACAAAAAATTTAAAATAGCAGTTGGATACGCGCCAATTGAGCAGGATAAGGGAGTACCGCTACTTTCTCAAAATAGACAATTTCAATATTTTAATGCAAAAACTTACATTTACCCCATGGTTCCGGCCTATGCGGCGTCGATGGCAAAGCATAAAGGCTATGATGTAGTGTGGCTTGACGGCATTGCGCAGGAGTGGTCGTACAAAAGATGGCTTGAAGAGATTGAAAAAGAGCATCCGGATATGTTAATGGTAGAAACCAAATCTCCTATTGTAAAAAATCATTGGAAAATTTCAAAAGACTTAAAAGAAAAATTTCCAGATCTAATTTTGGTTTGGGTTGGAGACCATGTCACTTATATACCAAAAGAAATAATGGATAATTCTGCCATTGATTATGCCATAACCGGCGGAGATTACGATTTTATGCTTTCTGATTTAGCGGATTCTATAACTAAAGGAATTCCTCTTGTTGGAGGTATTTGGGGAAGGAAAGGTGATACAAGAGTTACTCTTTCTGATTTTATAAGATTTGAAGAGTCGGATTTAACCGGAGATAAAGAAGCTTTTTGGATTTCCGGACCTTTAAAACAAACCCATAATCTTGATGAACTTCCATTTGTTGATCGTGATTTAACAAAGTGGGAGCTATACGCTTATGCAAACGGGAATTATAAATATACCCCCGCTACTTATATGTACTCCGGAAAAGATTGTTGGTGGAACAGATGCACTTTTTGTGTATGGGATCACACTATAAACGCCATTGGAACTTACCGAAGATTCACGCCCGAAAGACTCTTTGCTGAAGTAAAACACGTTGTTGATAAATACGGAGTTAGGGAAATATTTGACGACGCCGGAACTTTATTTGTTGGCCCTCCTCTTAAGAAGTTTTGTAATCTATTAATTGACTCCGGATATAGCGATAAGGTTGTTTACGGCTGCAACATGAGATTAAATGCTTTAACGCAGGAGTATTACGATTTAATGGGACAGGCGAACTTTAGGTTTATTTTATACGGAATGGAATCCGGAAACCAATATACACTTGATAAGTTGGATAAGGGCTTAAAGGTTCACCAGATCGAAGAAGGTGTAAAAATGGCTAAAAAGGCAGGTTTAGAGCCTCATTTGACCATAATGCTAGGCTACCCATGGGAAACTGAAGAAATGGCCAAAAACACCATTGCAATAGCCAAAAGGCTATTTCAGAATGGATATGTCGACACTATGCAGGCAACAATAGTTATCCCTTACCCCGGTACCCCTCTTTATAAAGAATGTATAGAAAAGGATTGGTTGTTAGTTGAACCAACCGATTATGAGGCTTTTGATATGAGAGGTGCAGTGATGAAGATTCCGTTTGAAACCGAAAAATTACTTGAATTAACTCAAGAGTTGTATTCGTCGTTTTTTACACCTCAATATATGTTTAGAAAAGTTTTGTCTGTTAGAACGTATGATGACGCAAAGTTTTTAATGTACTCGGCCTGGAAATTAATTGGCCATCTTTTGGATTTTGATAAGAATCAAACCAAAGTCAAAATGACGTCTCCAAAATTTTGGATAAATGCAGTTAAAAGTTTGTTTACGCATTTGAAACATAAAAAAGACGATGAACGAGTAGACGAAATGATAAAAGAAAGCGCCAAAGAAGAATTAAGAGTAAAAGCTAACGTTGGTGCTAAGATATAATAGCGAATCTGCCCAAAACAAATAATAGAATGAAAGTAAAATTTTTAAAGAAAAAGAAATATGTTTGGACTTTTCTTAGTGTGTTTTTTATTTTATTTGTATTTCTATATTATTTTCTCATTTCTCCGCTTTTGGGTTTATATTCTGATTTAAAGCAGCTTAAGTCAAGAGTAAGGCCGATTAAATCTACAATTACGGGTTCGGTAAGTGGAATGCAAATAACTTCTGATATGGAGTTTCTCCCATTTGAACTCGATTATCTAAAGGATTACCTTACGAGTGTTGATAAAAAGGCAACTAGGTTGCAGATTTTTTCACGTTTACCTATTATTGGAGGTTATTTTAAAGATCTAAAAACTGTAACGTCTTTATCACTTGATGTTGCCGACACATCAACCAATTTTTTTAGTTCTATGCAAAATGTTTTGTCCAAGGTTAATTTAAAAAATGTAGGATTTTATAATAGCTCAATTGGCGACAATCCAGGCACAGGCATATCTGAGTTAGCAAATTTTTTGACAACCGAGCTTCCCAAATACAAAGAAAGGGTGTGGGTAATGAACAAAAAACTTCAAGAGATTGATTCTGAAAGATATCCATATGAATTTAAAGGATACGAAATAAGAAATAATATTGTAGACGCACAAAAGGCAATGAGTTTTGTTGTCATGTCTTTTGACGATATTGTAAAGTCAATAGGAGTTTTGCCAGATTTAATGGGGGAAAAGGGATCAAGGACCTTTTTAGTTATTTTACAGAACGAAAACAAGCTAAGGCCGTCTGGCGGAATACTCTCCGCATATGCTGTTTTTAACATAAATAGAGGCGCAGTGAATCTTGTAAAATCCGGAGATGTATATAATTTAGATCCTACACAAACAGTTTATAACGAACCTCCTGAGTTCTTAAGTAAATATGCCGTTTCTGATAATTTCTATTTAAAGGATGCAGGCTATTCCGCTAACTTCCCAACATCCTCGGGTTCTATTTATACACTTTGGAAGGAGAATTCTAAGAATATTCCTATAGACGGGCTAATTGTTATAGATTCTCATTTTATAAAAACTCTTCTTAATGTTTCAGGTAAAGTAAAAGTTCCGGATTTTGGCGAAGTAGGTTCCGAAAACGTGCAACAGTATTTGAATAACTTTTTTGCAGTTACTGGAAGCGAGGAACTTGTTGATAAAACACAGAAAGATCGTGTAAGCGTATTACTTCTTGAAATAATGAAAAAAATTCTTGTTTCGGGCTCGGAAAAAAAGTTTCAGCTGCTACAATTTATTATGAAGGAAATAGATGGCGGTCATTTACTATTTAATTCAATTGATCCCGGCATCCAATCAATTGCCAAAAAATATAAGTTAACAGGTGATATAGAGGATTTTGATGGCGACTTTCTGTATATAAGTAGTGCAAATATTTCTGATGCCAATGTGAATAGCGATTTGGTAATGTCAGTAACAAAAAGATCTACCATAGAATCAAAAGATATTACAACTGAGCTTAATTTGCAATTTTCTAATGTGTCAAAAACAAATTTTGATGTGTTTCGAAATTATATAAAAGTGTATTTACCTGAAAACGTTGAAATATTAGAAACTTCTGATAATTTTATTGACCATACAATCGGTAAAGAATATAACAAATCTTATGTAGACGGACTAGTTAATGTAAATCCCGGTTCCATAACAGACATAAAAATTAAGTACAACGTTCCTTTAAGTAACTTTGATGCCGGAAAATATAGACTATTAATTCAAAAACAACCTGGTGCTGTTTCTCAAAAATATAGCTTAAGTTTGGGAGCGTACGAGAAGGATGTAGATCTTGATACTAATAAGATTGTTGAGTTTGATTTATGAAAAGTGACTTTTGGAAACAGAGAAATGTACTGATAACAGGTGCTACCGGGCTTTTGGGATCTGAACTAACTTCTACTCTTTTAAAACGTAATGTGAATGTCACTATTATAATAAGGGATAGTTCGGCAAAATCCCGATTATTCTTAGAAAACATTCATAAAAAAACAAATATTGCGAATGGCGATGTAGGAGATTTTAATTTTGTAAATCGAGTAATAGCGGAATATGAAATAGATACAATATTTCACTTAGCTGCCCAAACTGTTGTTAGAATAGGAAATAACTCACCTTTGTCAACTTTTGAGTCTAATATTAAAGGTACTTGGAGTGTACTAGAAGCTGCAAGACTGCAACAAAAAAGGATAACGGGGACATCGTCGCTAAAAGCAATTATAGTTGCATCATCGGATAAAGCATACGGTACAAGCAAAAAGTTACCATACGACGAAAACACGCCTTTACGCGGTCTTCATCCATATGATGTTTCAAAATCCTGCGCTGATTTGATTACACAGACTTATTGGCATACATATAAACTTCCGGTGAGTATAACAAGATGTGGAAATTTGTTTGGTCCCGGAGATTTAAATGTTAGTAGAATAGTGCCCGGTACGATAATTTCTATTATGAATGGTGAAAGACCGGTGATTAGAAGTAACGGCAAATTTATTAGAAACTATTTTTATGTTAAAGACGCTGTAAGTGGATATTTAAAATTGGCAGAAAATATAGAGAAATCCCAAGGCGAAGCGTTTAATTTGGGAACTACAAATAGATTTTCAGTACTTGAGATCACATATCTTATATTAAAATTGATGAAGTCAAAGTTGAAACCCGTTGTTTTGGACCTTGCATCCAACGAAATCTTGGATCAGTATTTGGATATAAGTAAAGTTGAGCGGATTTTTGGATGGAAAGCAAAATATCCTATCAATTTAGCATTAAAAGAAACAATAGAGTGGTATGAAAAATATTTCTAAATCGTTGAGGGAAAAAATTTTAACCCTTACCGAAGAATACTATAAAGAAACCTTTAAAAATTCGATTATTCCGGGAAAAAATCAAATTCCGGTAAGTGGTAGAGTTTTTGACCAACATGAATTATATAATCTTGTGGATTCCTCGCTTGATTTTTGGCTCACTGAGGGAAGATATAACGACGAATTTGAAAAAGAATTATCAAAATTTGTAAATGTAAATTTCACCGCAACTGTTAATTCTGGTTCCTCCGCAAATCTTTTAGCTTTTTCGGCCTTAACGTCGCCGTTTCTTGGCAAAAGAGCAATAAAAAAAGGCGATGAGGTAATATGCGCAGCTACAAGTTTTCCAACTACATTAAATCCTGTAATTCAAAATGGATGCGTGCCTGTATTACTTGATGTATCAATACCGGAATATAATATACCGTTTAGAAGTATTAAAAAAAATATAACAGCAAAAACAAAAGCGATTTTTTTAGCTCATACGCTTGGAAATCCTTATGAAGTGAAAGAATTGGCTGAGTTTTGTAAAAAGGAAGAGATTTGGCTTATTGAGGATTGCTGTGACGCACTTGGCGCGTTGTATGACGGAAAAAAGGTTGGTTCGTTCGGAGATTTGTCTACCTTAAGTTTTTACCCCGCACACCAAATAACTTGTGGTGAAGGTGGGGCTGTATTAACAAATAGCGCTATTCTTAATAAAGCTGTAAGGTCTTTTAGAGATTGGGGACGAGATTGTTGGTGTGCGCCCGGTAACGAAAATACTTGTGGCATAAGATTTAACTGGAAGCTTGGAGATTTGCCCAGAGGATATGATCATAAATATATTTACAGCCATATAGGCTACAACATGAAGATGACAGATATGCAGGCATCTATTGGTTTGGCACAGCTAGGTAAGATCAAAAGATTTGTAAAGAAAAGAAATGAAAATCACACATTGCTTACAGAAAAATTTAAGGCTTTTGAGAAATATTTCATTCTTCCTAAAGCAACATTAAATAGCAATCCTTCATGGTTTGGTTTTGTTTTAACCGTAAAAAAATCAGCCCCGTTTACAAGGGGTGAATTAATAAAGTATTTGGAGGAGTATAAAGTTGCATCTAGATTTTTGTTTGCCGGAGAGATTTCGAAACAACCGGCCTACAAAAATATAAAGTTTAAAAAGCCTGTAAGTTTAAAAAATTCTAAGCTGGTGATGAATAACACTTTTTGGATTGGTTGTTATCCTGCTATTAATAAATATATAATCCAGTATATCGTTAAGGTTTTTAATGATTTTCTTAGACAATATGAAAATTAATATGAACGAAAAGAAAAATATACCGGTTGTTCTATTTGTTGGTGGTACTGGAAGTAGAATTAGGGAAGAAACTGCATCAAAGCCAAAACCAATGGTTGAAGTGGGAGAAGCTCCTTTATTATGGCATGTTATGAAGATATATAAGCATTACGGCTTTAACAAATTTATCTTAACTCTCGGGTATAAGGGCGAATATATAAGAAATTTTCTCGCAAAAGATAAAAGAGGTCTGTTTTCAGAGTTTGAAATAATTTTGGCCGAAACCGGAGAAAATACAAAAACCGGCGGGAGACTTTTAAAAGCTGCAAAGTACATTAAGAATGATATTTTCTTGTGTACTTATGGGGATGGAGTAAGTGACATCAACTTAGACAGATTGTTGAAGCATCACTATGGCTTAAAAAATGTTATTGGCACAATTACAGGAGTAAATGTTCCTCATAAGTTTGGAATAATTTCCCATACAAAAAAAGGAATTCTTAAAAACTATAAAAAAGGCCATTTGATGAAAGAACCGATAAACGCAGGATTTATGGTTTTAAATAAAAGCTATTTAAAGTACTTGAAAAAAGATTGTGAAGTTGAAGAACCTTTTAATAAATTAGCTGAAACTGGAAAAATGGGTGTTTACTTTCATAAAGGAAACTTTGGCGCTATTGATACTTATAAAGATCTTGAAGATTTAAATAAAATTTGGGTAAGCAAGCCGTTCTGGAAGGTTTGGAAGGATTAGATTTATGGAAACGCTTTCAGTTTCGATCGTAATACCAACACTCAATTCAGAAAGAACTTTGGAGAAGTGCTTGAAATCTATTAGAGGTCAGAATTATCCAAAGAATAAGGTTGAAGTACTCATAATTGACGGCGGTTCTACTGATTCAACTGAAAATTTGGCAACCAAGTATAATTGTATATTTATAAAAGGAGGGTACAAAGAAAATCAAGAAGCAAGAAAGGCAATTGGATTAGAGAAAGCTTCGAATGAGATAGTTGGTTATATTGACTCAGATAATATACTTCCAAATAAAAATTACATAAGTGAAATGATTACGCCGTTTAATGTTATTCCTGACTTAGTTGGCACCGAAACATGGAGGTATGGAATTGATCGGGATTTTAATGTCTATAACAGATACTTTGCACTACTTGGTGTTAATGATGCTGTTGCTTATTATTTAGGTAAGGCAGACAAAATTCCTTGGTTTGAAAACACTTGGAAAAGAGGAAAAATATTAAGTGACAAAAAAAATTATACAGTCGTTGAATTTAGTGAAAAAAATTTACCTACAGTTGGCGCCAATGGATTTTTTATAAGACGTGAATTATTGATAAAATCCAAATGCAAACCTGATGAATTTTTTCACATAGATGTTGTTTACGATTTACTTGGGCTTGGTTATACAAAATTTGCCATGGTGAAAAATGAAATTTATCACGATACAGCTTCTACCATTTTTAAGTTAGCAGCAAGAAGAAAAAAATACTTTGTGAATTACGGAACAAAATTCTCAAGACGATATATTTTATTTGATAAAAAAAACAAAAGTGACATTCTTTCTTTACTCATGTTTGTGTTCTATACAATGACAGTTATTCAACCTTTACTTCTCTCAATTAGGGGTTACATAAAAAAACGCGATGTAGCGTGGTTTTTACACCCGGTTGTTTGTTGGGTTTTCTTGTGGGCGTATGGTTCAGCGGTTTTAAAAAAGATTTAGGATCGCTTTTTCCATTAATTTTTCGGCATCATACTCTTTTGCTATAGATAAGCTAATTTTGTAAAGTTTGGATAAATTACTTTTATCTATAAATTTTTTTAATCTCTTTGTGTCTTTTACTTTATTATCTTCATCCAAGATAAAAGCAACGCCGGATTTTATTATTTTAGGATTTACAGACGGTTCCTTTGAAATAATAAATGGAATTCCACACAGCATGTATTCCCATATTTTTATTGGTTCAATATACTTTGTTGATCCAAAATTTTTGTCATAAACAGCAAGTCCTAGATCGCATTGAGAAACTAAGTCTCTGGACTTCTCCTGTCCATAGACATTAAAAATTTGTATTTTTTTTAATGTCGATTTTCTTGCTGCAATTTCAAAATCAATTAATCTGTTTGACGGTATAAACCAAAATTCTGTTTCAGGCCTGAGTTTTTGTATGTGTAAACAAATATCATATAAATCAACAATTTGTTTGTCTGTTAGTATACTTCCTGTCCAAACAACACGATTTCCTGATCTTTTTGCCATCCTTTCAGCATAATCGCCAACATATGAAAAAGAATTAGGAATATACAAAGAATTGGAGCCGTAATTTTCAAGTTTATATTTTTTCATTGAGACGCAAACCGACCACGTTTGATCGGAATGAATACTTGATATTTTGTCTGCTCTTTCGTAAAGTTTTTGTAGGATTTTATTACCAAATCTATTTTCATTAAAATCTACACAATAAAAAATAGATTTTATTCGGAATAGCTTGCATAAAATACTTGGAATAATAGCAGAAAGAGGGTCGATACTAATCACCGTTTTATATTTAGACTTTCTCAGAATAAATTTGAAAAGAAAAATAGTTGTAATAATAATGTCAATAATATATTTGATTTGGGGAACAACGCTAAATAATTTATCAATTTTCAATTTATTTAAATTAAGCGGATCTCCGTGAATAATTGGTTCTTCAAAGTTATAAAGCGGAATTTCCAAAATTTCAAGATGTTTAACCTTGTTTTGAAAAGATTTTATTACTGTCGAATATGGTCCTGCTATAGGTAAGTTGTTTCTAAACACTATATGGGTGATTATTAATATGTCTAGGTTTTGTAAACTAGTAGACATGCGTATATCATATACTATAATGTCTATACTTCCCCCATTGGTGTTTTTAAATTTAGGAGATCTATTGAATGCCTGTTAGTGTAAGTACGAAAGCACGAGCAAGTAAAAGAAAAAAAGTGTTTGTAACCGGAGCTTCCGGAATGCTTGGAACAACTCTATATAAGGTTTTCACAAAATCAGGATATGATGTGCTTTCAACCGATTTAAATCCCCTCGATCCTTGGACAAAGAAACTCGATATTAGAAACAAGAGATTAGTAAAAAAAATGGTTAAGGATTTTAGTCCGGACTATGTTCTCAATTTGGCCGCTTTAACTGATTTGGAATACTGTGAAGCAAATGAACAAGAATCATTTGACACAAACGCAACCGGAGCAATTAATACAGCAAAAATATGTTCTGAGTTTGACTTGCCTTTTGTTCATATAAGTACAGCCGGAGTGTTTGACGGTACAAAAAAATCAGCATATACAGAGGAAGATATTCCAAGCCCAATAAACATTTACGGTAAATCAAAATTTGAATCCGAGAAAGAAATTCCTAAAATTCACGACAAATATTATATTTTTAGAGCTGGCTGGATGATGGGAAGTGGGGATAGAGATAAAAAGTACGTTAAGAAAGTGCTGGACCTCATTAATACAGGCAGTAATGTGATTTATGGGTTGATAGATAAATTTGGGTGTCCAACCTATACTTTGGATTTTGCAAAAGGCATTTTGAAAATGATAAGTACAAATCAGGATTATGGGCTTTATCATATGGTAAGTGAAGGCGAGTGCGCAAGGTACGATGTGTCAAAAAAAATAGTTGAAGTTTTAGGTTTATCTGGGATAGAAGTAATTCCGGCGGAAGGTGAGTTTTTTAAGAAAAATTTTTATGTCCCACGACCTGCAAACGAAGTAATGATAAATAAAAAAATTCATGAGAGAGGAATTAAAGTAATGAGGAATTGGGAAGATGCAATAACCGATTACTTAAAGACTTATTATTACAACTCGTATAAAGATTTTAGAAAAAGAGAAGTCTTTGAAATACACAGTAGAAAATACTCTAAAAAAGAACCATTAGTTTCTATTGTAACAACAGGATATAAGAACGAGAAATTTAATGAAAAATATTTTAATTCTATAAATAAACAAACGTACAAGAATATAGAGGTTATTTTTGTAGATAATTCGTCGCCTGATAATACTGTTTCAGGCGCTAGGAAAATGTTAAAAAACGGAAAGATCGTTGCTTCAAAGATAAACAGCGGATGTGCCGGAGGAAATAATATTGGGGCCATGGAAGCGTCCGGCAAATATATATTTTTAATGGGTCCTGACGCGTGGGCCGATGAAAATTGTGTAGAAGAATTAGTAAAAGCAGCGGAAAAAAATGGAAATTATATTTATTCCCCATCTCAAATGTCATACGATGGATTAGGTTTCATAAGTTGCGGAATTGCTGCTGATATTTTTGGTTATCCTGCAAGAACTTATACTAAAGATGGAAGAATACAAACTAAAAGAGCTTTTTATGCGGATGGTACCGGTGTTTTTATGACAAAAAAAGCTTATATGAGTGTTTGGATGATGGATGAGGAAACATTTCTTTTTGCTGAGGATGTTGATTTGTCGTGGAAAGCTCATATGATGGGTATGGATGTAATACCTGTAAAATCCTCAGTGATTTATCATTATAGTAGTGGATCTGTAGGAATCGGTGGATTTCCTAAAGAGGGCATAAAGTATGAGACAAACAACAACAGGAGATTCTTGGCGGAAAGAAACATAATTAGAAATATAATCAAGAATTACAAATGGTGGAATATACTTTGGGTTCTTACATACTATATATTGATAAATATTTTTGAAATGTTAGCCATGTTGCTTACTGGGCAACTATCCGCTGTTAAGAACACTTACCTAAAAGCTTATGCTTGGAATATTGCAAACATTAAAACTACCATGAATAAAAGGAAAATTATTCAAAAAACAAGAAAGGTTGGAGACTTTGAAGTTATGAAGAAAATGTATCTATTTCCCCATAAGTTCTTAGCTCTACTTGAATTAGGTGTACCAAAGGTGAGATCATAATCAGTACAGATCATGAAATCCAAACCTATAGAAAATTCCCTAAAAAAATATTTCAATGCTGAGTTAATGGTCTTGGTTGTGCTAGTTCTGTTTGAATTAATTCATATTAAAATACTATTTCAAAATTATGATTTTTTGGCAGGAGGAGATAATTACACTCAGCTAAAGGTTTTATCTAAAGAAATTTATCCGTATGTTTGGGATAACACATTGTCGTTGGGAGGGCGTACTGTTTCCTTGCCAAACTTATTAGGAATTCCATTTTACGCCTACATATTTTCTTTTCTTTCTCCACAACTAGTTCAAAGATTATTAATATTTTTCTTATATCTTGCAAAGTATGTAGCCTTTATAAAGCTCGCCAAATTTGTGTCAAAAAGATTTTCTATACTCGCTATAATACCGGCACTTTTATTATTTACATTTAACGCGTATGAATCTCTAAACCCATTTGCGCTATTTCCTTTAGTATTTAGCATTTACCTTCCATTTTCTCTTTATTACTTTATTAAAATGCTCGAAAATGACAAGATTGATTATGTTAATATTTCAAAACTAATATTTCTATCAATTATTTTTTCCACTTTAAATTCTAATCTGGCCCTTTCAATCACAGTTTTTATTCCGCAAATTATTTATCTATTAATTAGAATTAGAAGTCTTAATAAAACGAAAATTATAAGTTTGATACTCTATTACTTTGTAGTCTTTATAACAAGTCTCTGGTGGCTTTTACCTTTAGCCAATTATTATTCAGAAGCAGCTTCTGGAGTTTTTAAAAACAATTGGTTTTCTGCAATAGACGCAGGTCAACTATCTCAAAACTACCGTTTTATTGGGCAATGGGGATGGTATGAAAGCAGTTTTCTATATCAATATTACCCATTTAGCAGTTATTATGACATGCCGATAGTTATAATTATAACTTATCTTATTATTTTAATGGCTTTATATGCCGGTTTTACTTTGGAAAAAGCTCCTACTTTGGAAAGAGAGATTAGGCAAAATATGCTGAAAAACTTTTTTCTTATTCTTTCTTTTTTTAGTCTGTTTCTGGTTGGAGGTTCAAGACCGCCCTTCGGTTTGTTATACGAAGTACTTTTTAATTATATTCCTATTTTTAAAATTTTTAGAGAACCGTTTACAAAATTTAATGAAATTTATGTTTTATCCATTTCTATCCTGTTTTATTTTTTCTTGTTGTATTTGGAGCAAAAATTGTTACATATAAAAAAATACCTTGCATTCTTTTTGATATTTTTAATCGTAATATTTAGTGTTAAACCCTCTTTAATAGGCGAACACGTATGGTCTAAGTGGAATGGAAGTATGAGGTCTTTTAGGGTAAATATTCCGGAATATTGGCTAGAGTTTAAAAGCTATGTAGATAAAAACATAGAAAATTCAAGAATTCTTTCTTTTCCAAAGGCAAATTACGGCGCTGCGTGGAATTGGGTAAGTGGTTTTTCCTCGGCAGATGATGTTTCAATAAATTTTATTAATAATAAAAATATGGTTCTTAGAGATCCTTTGCCGTCGGGTTCCGGGAGTGGGAAAATGGTTGACAAAGCCTATGAAGAAGAGTTCCTAACTCCCAAATATTTTAGCTTGTTGGGGGTTGATTATGTACTTCTTGAAAATGATTTGGACTGGAGGTACGCCGGAAATACCTCATACACGCCAAATAAGGGTACAGGAATCTTGAGCAACATGAATTTAGAAAAACCAATTAATTTTGGTAACTTTACACACAGTTATTTATCTGAAATTCAAAATGACGAAATAGATGAAAACATTAAATATGAAACAAATTATGAATTGTATGGAAAACCCCAGCTTTCTTTATATAAAGTAAAAGACTCAAACAAAAACAAACAGTTTTTTCCTGCAACAGCTCGCATATTTGTTGTAGGAGACGAGTCCGATATAATAAAAGTCACCAGTTTTAATGACTTTAATAAAGACCCAGCAGTATTTTTATTAAATGATGGTCTATCGTTATACGCTCTTAAGAATCCCGATGAGGTTTTTATATCCGCAGTAAGAAAACCCCCCCAATTATTAGTAAATGAGATAAGCTGGGATCCTTTACCGGGAATTTCAAACGCAAATGTAAATCCAGCTTCTCCGGAATTCTTTTTTGTAAGAATAAAGGAATTCTTTCAAAAATTAAGCTTAAGGAAAGATGTTTCCAGTCAAGTAGATACTCTAATTCTTCTTTCCGCTAAAAGAGTATCTGAAATAAAGAATTATAAATTGGAAGGGATCCTAAAGGATAAAGAGATTAAACTTATGGAATCTAATGTTTCGGACGCAATAAAGTTAATAAAAAGCGTTCCTACTGAAAAAAGAGATGAAAACTATTGGGAAATGGTTAAAAGAACACTTTTATATATTCTAGGAAATGATTTTACTTTAAGCTATTCAGGAGGTAATATTTCAAGCTTTGTTGATAAAGGTGCGCTTTATTTAGATTTGGTGAATTGGGTTGAAGGCAATATTAATCCCGCCTGTTTGGATTATTGCTATGAATTCAAGGTGCCTGTTGAAGGTAATTATGAAATATACATGGACAAATCCTCATTTAATAAACTTGGATACAACGCCTACAATATAAAGAGCGCTAAAAATAGCAAAGAATATACTGATTTTACATACGATATTAGTACAGATCAAAAGTTTTGGAATAAATTAGGCGATGTAAATCTAAAAAAAGACGAGATATATAAATTAAATTTATCACTTAAAAAATCGAAAAATTTGTTAGAGCAAGGAGAGTGGAAATCATATGAGGGTATAAACAATAAGAACGATTTCATCCGAGATTTTTTTCCGGATAATTATATACAAGGGTATGGATATGTTTTTGGTCATAACAAGTCAAATAATATCAAGGTGCTAAACAATGCTACAACTAATAACTACGTGAAATTTAAGCCTATTGATGGTTGGACGGCAGGAAAATCATATAAAATTTCATTTGATTATAAAGTCGAAAAAGGTGGAGTAGGCATATCAATAGTTGAAGACTACTTAAACTATGAAAAGATGTATAAAGAGATTCAGAAAGTGGGAAGTGTTGATGGTGTTTCGGAGATTTACATAAGTAGAGCGATGTATCAAAAGGAGTTTAATTTAAATTCACTTATTGGAGAAAGAGGGGCATGCGACAATAGAGGAGTATGCACATATCACTTTGAGAAGACTACAAGTTCAAGTAGAAACGCAAAGGACGCTAAACTTTTTTTCTATTCTTTTTCAAATGATGGGTCAGTTTCAAACGTTAGTATTAGCGATATAAAAGTTGAAGAAGTTCTAGATCCCGAAATCTTTCTAAGGTATGTGAGTGATAGTAGTGGCATTAAAGAAGGAAATCCAAAAATTGAGTACAAAAAAATAAATCCAACCAAATATAAACTGAATATATCGGGTGCTAAAACTCCATACATTTTAATATTTAACGAATCATTTAATAAGGATTGGAAGCTTACTTATCGAAATAAATTAATAATCCCTAAACCAAAGCACCTTCTTGTAAATGGATATGCTAATGCCTGGTTAATAGACCCAAGTTATGTAGATAATAATCAGAATTATTCTCTTATTGTCGAATTTTCTTCTCAAAAATATTTTGTAGCGTTTTTTATTCTAACAATTTTAGTTTTTACTACTGTATCAATTAATATTATAGTATCGTTTAGCAGACGGCAAAGAAAGGAAAATTAGTGAGAAAGTTATTATACAATTTTAGAATTTATATACTTGGTGTTACTTTGGCGCTTTTTGTTTTAGAGCTGGTTTTTATTAAAGGAACTTTTGATCTTTCAATTTTACTTCTCATGGCTTTTTGGATATTGAACGTAGTTAATTATAAACTTAACTATAAGTTCGATTTTATGATAGGTATGGTTATTCTTGCCCTTGTTCCATTAAGCCTAATATTTAAATTTTATATGTTGGCTGAGAAAATGTCCATATGGTCTTATGCTTTTTTCATATTTGCTCTTGCCCAGAAATTTTTTGTGAAAGGTAGAACATCTTATAATAGAGATTAAAAATAATTATACATTAAATACGTTTAATTGTTTAAAAAAATCAAGGTTTGGTATCACTGATTATCATATATGTTATTATATTCAATGATGCTTTAAGGGTGCATTAGTTTTGGTAAATGGAAAAAAAATATTTAAAAAAGATCACTTTGTTCGCTTGCACTGTTTTATAGCTAAAGCGTATTGGTTTGTAAAATCATCTTTAACTTTGGATATAGAGCTATTGAGGGTGTCTAGGTGGTTTTTATTTAGAAAATTTCAATTTATTTTTGTTAAGTACCTTGAAATTCTTTGCTTGAGTTTAGGTATACATAAGTTCAAATTAGGAGAATCATTTATTAATTTGTTTGGAAGAAAAGTATTTTACGACTCTCCTTATGGAATAGCTGGATATCAAAGTATGCTAGTCCATCATCAGAAGATGATTTTAGAAAACAACATAACCGATGTTCACACAGTTTTAGACATTGGTGCAAACGTAGGATTTTTCTCAATGATGATGAGAGATTTATTTCCGGATGTAAGTATTTATGCGTTAGAGCCTATTCCTCAAATTTTTAAATGTTTAAAATATAATTTATCAGGTAATAAAGACAACGTTTTTAATTTGGCAATTTCAGATAAAAATGGAGAAGAAAATATGTCTTTTAATGAACATGAGTCGGCAATAAGTCATGTTGTTGATACAAATGATTTGGTATCTTATAACGTTATAAGAGTTAAAACTCGTTCGTTGGACGATTTCATATTAGAACAGAAAATTGAAAATATTGATGTTTTAAAAATCGACACCGAAAATTATGAGGCTAAAGTACTTGAAGGTGCGAAAGGCACTCTCAAGATAGTTAAATATCTTCATATAGAGATAGGTGTAAAAGGAAACAATAACTATACTTTTGCTCAAATAAATAGTTTGTTATTCTCTGAAGAATATAATTTTCAACTTTTATCTTTTAGAAATTTTACAGATAAAGGAGATGGGCCAATACCTGTTGGGGATTTTCTTTATAGGAATTTAATGGTAAAGTGACCACAGATGGAAATGGAAAATAGAAAATCAAATTCTAATTATATTCTGCCCATCTTTATTTTTACTATTATCGTGGCTGTTGCGCTTACACTTCCCGTGTTCACAAAAGTAGGACCTCATGCAGATGAATATCAATTTTATTTTAACGCCTTTAAGATTATGGCAGGTCAGGAACTACATAATTATTTGCATGTAGCATTTACAGAATATTTACTTGCTGGTTTTTTTTCCATTGTTAATATAGTCACTACTTCCGGTGTAAATTTTCCTCAAGGCGACCCCTCATTAGCAACTTATTTTTATGGGCGGATTTTCGGTCTTATTTTCTACTTAGCTATATTTTTGCTTGGTGTAATAATCCTGCAAAAAGGTGAAAATAAATTAAAACCTCGTTCGGTGGTTTTTTCAATTTTATATTTTGGTTCTATAGGTGTTTTTGAACGGGCTTTTCGTGCAAATTCAGATTTTATGTTGGTGTTTGTATTTTTGAACTTTGTAATTCTATCCTTCTGGTTTCATAAAATTAAAGCTTCTAATTTGAAGTTTTTTATTCTCAATCTTCTATTCATTTTTATAGGAACGTTTACTAATTTTAAATTTTTATATTTGGCAGTTCCCCTCGTGTTAATAAATTTTATTCTACCCTTTTTTGTTTATAAATATCAAACCAGCTCGTCCGATCAATTATCAAAACTTTATAAAATTATATTATATGGGTTTATTTTGCCAGCCAGTGTGCTAGTTTTGTGGGCCATCTTTATGCCCAAGCCTTTTAATTATATAAAGTATTGGTATAGTATTGAAAAAACTATAGTTCATGGTACAAAATTTGACTTTGACTATCCCGGCCAGTCTTTTGGAAGTTGGAAGGTATATATCTTTGATCTGTTTGCAGAATATCTAGGATTTAATGTTTTACTTGCTTTTGTTTTTCTTCTAGCCTTTTCATACAAGTACTCTGGTTGGAAAATAATTTCGGTATTTTGGAATAAATTTAAGAAGCAGTTTGACGTAGAAGCGATAAAAGAAGGTAATATCTATAGACTTACGGAAGTTATTTTATTAGCATGTTTCATTACTTATTATTTAGGAGTTTCTACTGCAGTTGTACATTGGTCGCGGTGGGGTGTGCCTTTGGGAGTATTAGCTATGTTGATACTAAGCCCAGTTGTTGAGTATTTAATCTTCAGTCTAGTGGAATATAAAAATAAATTTAACTTTACGGCGTTAATTTTATTTTCGGTTTTTTTGGCAATCGTTTTACGGATATTTTTGACTATAGATTTGTATCGTTCCGATTTTCCAAAAAAAGATGGGTGGGGCAGTACTTATAAAACAATTGATAAATTTCTCGCTGGCCGTGGTATTTCTGCCACCGACGGATCGAAAAAGGCTGCTTGGTTTACTGGTTATACTGGTAATATCGGTAACTTTTCACTAGAAAATATTATTGATCCGATAAATTCCGAAGTTAAATATATATTTTGGCCCTACTGGAATTTAACTGTACTATATTCCGATAAAAATGTGGATTTGGGAACTCACAACCAAAGAGCAATAATAGATACTTACGGCAAAAAAGTAATGTATGGATTTCCAACTTTTATTTCCTACTATACTCATTTTATCGCACTTGTATCTAATAAGTATTTAAGACTAACCTACATACCTGAGATCGAGGGTATGATCGAGCCCCAGTATGGGATTTTGGAGTTGAAAGAAACACCGAAAGAATTAAGACTGAGTTATGATGTAGGTTTCAAAGATATGTCTCATTATAATTCCTTCTATTCTTTGTATTTTAACATGAAAACACTTAAAGACGGATATATGTATCCTCCTTGTTATTCTTATCCCGATACTGTTAGTGCGCAAACTGGTAAATTTATATTACCTCCCCCAGAGTTTGGTATCGGCGGACGTACTGCCGGTTTATACTGCCATAGCACGAGATTTAGAATACTTTTAAAGGGAGAATACAGAATACGTGTTGAGGGTTTACCTAACGATTCTGAAGGTTTACAAAGGGTATTTTCAAATATGGCGGGTTATGAATGGGATCCGATTACCAAAACCATCACATTTAGTAATCCCTCAACTACGATTCCAGGTGATTTTGGTGTAGCTACAAAGGAAAAAAGCATACCTAATTTAAAATTTAGAATATTTTATGTTTCTGACTAATAATTTTCCTATAAACTCAGACTTAATGGAACTTTTTGAGCTTGTAACATTAAGTGTTTAAAGCTAAGATAGAAATCTCACTATACTTTTTAAGTCAAGAATGAAAAAATTAATTAAAACATATTTAAACACAGAAACCGCTTTTATTATTGCTGTAGCAATTTTCGAAATATTTCATGTACAAAGACTATTTGGTGGCGCGGAATTGCTTACAGGAGGAGATAATTATATTTTCTTACAGTTAGGAAAAATAAACCTTTACCCATATATGTGGGATTTAAAATTTACTTCTTTTGGCGGTATTAACGTATCCCTGCCGAATTTACTTGGAATACCTTTTTACTCATATTTTCTAAAATATTTACCATTTCCGTTGATGGAGAGGGTATTAATATTTTTTCTTTATTTTTTTAGATATATAGCTTTTATTAAATTAATTAAGTTATTGAGTAAAAAACTTTCGTATTTTTCTTTAATCCCGGCATTAATTCTTTTTTCCTTTAATGCTTTTGAGACTTTGAATCCCTTTTCGCTATTTCCTCTTATGTATAGTATTTATTTACCATTTTCTTTGTATTATTTTCTAAAACTTTATTTAAGTAATAAATTTGACTTTTCAAACATATTTAAATTAATAATTTTATCGATTATTTTTTCTCCAATAAATTCAAACATAGCCTTAGGAGTTACTATTTTTATCCCCCAAATCTTATTTATATTTTATAACATCAAGAATATAAATAGATATAAGATTATAAATATATGCACTTACATTCTATTATTGTTTATAACAAGTCTTTGGTGGTTTTTTCCGTTAGTACTTTATTTTTTAAATTCTGCAAAAGAGATATTTTCTTCAAATTGGTTTTCTGCAACTGGTATTGGAAATTTAGGATCGAATTTTAGATTCATTGGGCAATGGGGTTGGTATGGCGGTCATTTTTTATATAAGTATTATCCATTTAGTAAATATTACGATAACTTTTTTGTAATAGTAATTACTTATTCTATCGCTCTGTTTTCTCTTTTGGGCAGTAGTATAGGTAAGATAAATGATAAGGCATCTGCTAAAGTTAGATCTTTTTTTATTTTACTTATAATAGTCGATTTGTTTTTTATAAATGGTTCGGGCGCGCCATTTGGTATGATTTATAATTTTCTTTACAACTACGCTTTTGGTTTTAAGATTTTTAGAGAACCATTTACTAAATTTGGTGAAATTTACGTTCTGTCATTATGTATTTTATTTTATTTCTCTTTAGAGCATTTAAGAAATGTTTTTCTCAATAAATTTTTAGTTCGGGCAGTATTTTTTATTTTAACTATCGGAATTGTATTTGTTGCAATTAAACCTTCATTTTTAGGGGATCACGTTTGGTCGAAATGGAATGGAAGTATGAGAACCTTTAGAGTAGATGTTCCGGATTATTGGAAGGAGTTTGAAAATTACGTTAAATTAAATATAAATAATTCTAGAATATTGACCACACCGAGAATATTTTATGGAGCTTCTTGGAACTGGCCAAGAGGTGTATCTTCCGCAGACGATATTGCAGTTAATTTTATTGGAAATAACAATAATCTAATTAGAAATCCTCTACCGTCGGTTGGTGGCAGGCCCGGTGCTGTACTAGATAATTTCTTTAATGATGCAAATATCAATCCTGATTATGTTGGATTACTTGGTGCTGATTACGTTTTACAAGAGAATGATTTAGATTGGAGGTATTCGCCTGTTTTTACATACTCTCCAGATAAGAATACAAAGTTCATGGAGAACTTGGATTTATTGAAAATAGCAGAATTCGGTAGATTTACGGATTCTTACATGTCTAAAATAGCCAATGAGGATCCTGAAGTTTCTGTAAGAGATAATCTGTATCCATCACTTTTGAATAAACCGGCATTAGTTTTGTATAGGTCTAATCCCGACAAAGTCCTACCAAAAATCTATGTTCCCAAAAACATAGTATATTCGACTGGAAAAATTCAAAATTTACCTAGCATATTAAATTATGAAGAAAGTATTAAAAAAATTGATATAAGAAATGTTTATTTTATAGATGTTTTTAAATCCGATGTTAACAAATATATAAATGAGAATATTTTAAACTATTCGGACAGTCTTGTATTATTTCCAAAAATACTAGTCACTAAAATGAACCTAAAAAGCTATATATGGGACATCGGTTGGTCGTGGCCTGAAGTAAATATAAGTCCAAGTAGTTATGAATACGCGTTTGTAACTCTCCAAGAAAGAATTAACTTATTTACTTTGTTTGATAATATGAAAAAGATTGATTTATTGGCGTGGTATTCTTCAAAAAGGGTTGAAGAGCTTAAAAAATATCCATTATCAAGCAAAACCAAACTCAAAATAATAAACATTTTACTTAGTGATATTAGTTATGCAGTAAATATTATTGAAAAGACACCCGTAAATAAAAGGGATTCTCGTTACTGGGAAGTTGTATCCAAATTTAATTCCTACGCTCATAGAACATTTGGCGAATTGTCGACTACGAATATATCTTTAGTCAGGGATTCAAAAGCCTTAGACAGATTAAAGAAGCTATCCTCGGAGATGTTAAGGATAAATGGTTTAGATTGTGGAGAATTATGCTACAGATTCCAAGTCCCAGAGGATGGGAAATATAATTTGTTTATTAACGGAAAATTAATTAAGGAACTTTATTTACAGAAAGAGAATCCAATAAAAACAAATCTTGACACCTCTTTATATATGAATAATTTGGATATTGGTGAAATTCAAAATTTCGGCGAGACTGGAAAATTTGCACAAGTTAAAGATTGGAAAGAAGATAAACAATATCGGATTTCATTTGATTACAAAACAGATTATGGAAAATTGACGTTCGTCGTTGTGGAAGAATTAAAAAGTGTCATTAATTCAAGCACTATTGATAGAAAGAATTTAATAAAAGTATTTCCAGATACATTTATTACAAATAAAAAGAACAAAGAGATAATAAATAATACAAAGTATTGCTCGTTTGTTGAGAATGGGCTTTGTTACACACACTATGAAAAAGTCGTGAAAGCAAGTAAAAAAGCACAAGCTGCGTTATTTTTATTTGAGTTTAATTCAAACACTTTTCCTATAAAGAATATTCATGTTAATGAAGTTGGTATCCTTGATGTAAGGCTGGTAAAGGAGAAAATACATAATTTTGATACTAATTCAGACAATTTTCCTAAAATTGATTTCACTATGATCAATCCAACGAAGTATTTAGTTCACGTTTCAAATGCAAAAACCCCATACTTTCTGGTATTTAATGAAACGTTTAATTCTGGTTGGAAATTGTATAAAGACGATAAAAGCAACATTAAAATGAAGGAATATATGCTTTTTGGTTGGTTCGGGGATATTGTTAGTAAACTGATGAAAAACTTTGATACTGCACCAAAAACTACTCTTAGTACATATTTTAATGGAGATATTTTAGAAAAGAAAGGTGATTACGTCTTTATAGACTCACATACATTTGAAACTTGGGGAAGAAAAGATATAGTTTCAGATAAACATTATATTGCAAATGGATTTGCAAATTCGTGGTTGATTAGTCCTAATGATGTAGGAGGAAAGCAAGAATATAATTTAATATTAGATTTTTGGCCTCAAAGAATTTTTATACTCTTGTTTATTTTGTTTGCTTTTGTATTAACATTTAGTACTTTATACATATTTTATTTACGATTAAAGAAATATGACAAAGATTAGCTTAAAAATTAAACTATTAAAATATTTATCAGACAAAGAAATACATTTGGTTTTTTTGGTTTCAATTCTTACTCTAGTTGACATTTTATTCCTTAAGATCTTCTATTTGATTGTTTCGTCTTTAATATTTTTTGTTTGGTTGTCAATAATAATGTTGTATAAATTTAAAGAGAGGCAAATTGCAATAATTATAGCAATTCTCTTTATATTTATAGCCTTATTTCATGCTTTTAACATTATAAATATAGTGGAGAAGTCGGCCATTTGGGCATATTTATTTTTGATTATCTACGCGTATTTTTTGATTAAGGAGAATAAAGATCCAGATTAGCGCAGAAATAAAAATATAAATTAAACCAAAAATTACTCCGTATGGAATGTAAATAAATTCAATAATATGATTTCCTTTTGGAACAAAAGTACCCATCATGAACCAGTTAGTTTGTACTGGTTTTTGCAACTTCCCGTCTATTTTAACTAACCATCCGGAATAAAAAGCTGTTGAGTTGGCAATAAAAACACGACCTTTTGATGTAACGCTTGCTTTAATATAGTTTCGATAATAAGACAAAATGTTTAAGTCGCCTTCCTTGGAAATACTAGCATTTTTATTATAATTCCTGTCCACAAAAACTTTTTTAGGGTCTATTTCATCCGTTAGTTTAAAAAGCAGTTCTTTATTTTGTTTTTCAAATTCTATTTGTGACGCTATATATAATCTTGGCAACGGATCCTTTCGTATGTAAACATTATATTTAGTAGCAACTAAATCATTTTCCCATGCAAGGGATATATAGTTGTACGAAATCTGTTTGACATTAAAGACTATAGACTCTTCAGTTTCTTCTAAATCGTTTCCTTTTTTTATAATATATTTTAAGCCAACAACATCTCTTATATTTTTCTGTTTTCCCAATTCCGACGTTAATCTTTCATTTATCTCTGCGCCATAGCTGCTTGCCAGAGAAATATATCCTTGAGTCTGCTCAATATTTAGAAAATTTGTACTATAGCTATATGGAGTTTGTAAAAGGTCAACTCTTTGCATTGGACTGATGTTTTTCTTAATATAATTTATAACTTCGTTTGGTTTAAATACATTTGCCGGATTAGTTTTTGAATTCAAGTAAAATTTTGATTCCACATTTACTTTTGCTTCAAATAAAAGAGTTAGGATTATAAGATATAACATAATTTTTGTGTTCTTTTTTCCCGTAATTAAACTCAAATCAAAAAGTAATAATATACATATTGAAACTGCTAAGCCCCAAAAGCTGGTTGGGAAATTCTTATGAATAAGCCCTTGTATAAAAATTGGCATCATTACAGCAATAGATAGTGTTGTAAGGATTATTAACAAAGGATTAAATTTCTTTGTGTTAATGTTTAATATTAAAAATTGTGGGATAAGTAAACAAAAAACAAATAACGGGATTAGTGAAAATACAGAAAGTCTTCGAAAGAAACTGGCACCTGGGATTATATACAATACATAGGATAAAATTCCGTACTTTCCAACACAAAGAAGTAATCCTATTATTCCTAAAATTAAAATTATTATGTTATATCTGTTTTTGAAAACGCTTTTTTTATCTACCGCTTGAATAAATATTAGAATACCAACTAAACTAAAGGACAGATACACAATATTAGTTTTACTCTCCGTGTTAAAAGGAGTATTTCTTGAAACAAACGATTCTATTATGTTTGAAACCTTTGCCGGATTTTGCATAAATGATTCTAAAGTTAATTTGTTACTTCGTATTGATTTTGAAACATTTAGGGCTGAAGTTATATATAAAGGAGAAATGATAGGAAAAACAATTAGAAAAAGTCCAATTAGTTCTTTTTTTAAATTTAATTTAAAACTGTTTTTTTTGAATAATATTATGAAGAAAAAGCAAAAAGCAATAATTATTAAAGGTATCATTGGGTATCCAACCAAAAAACTTAACGTTAGAAATAGAAAATAAAGAAAATATGACTTTCTAGTGTCGCGGTGTACGTTTTCAAGTTTAAAATAAAGGCAAACAGGCAGGTATGATGCGGATTCCATTATTGCGGAAGCTGCCATAAACTCTGTGTTATATCCAATATAAGTCCAAAGTAAAGCACCCACTAGCGCGTATGGTTTTTCCATATTCCAATGTTTATTTAACAGCTTATATACAAAGTAAGCACCAAAAAGTAAATGTAAAAGAATTGATATTAGATGAAGAGGAAAAGCTAAAAAAACATTATTCAGTACGTATGCCGAAGTAGCGATTATAATATTAGGAGGGTATAAAACTCCTGAGTCTACAACGGAGAGTGTAGGAATTCCAACCGACAAATAATTTGGATTCCAGAATAAGTAGTTGTTTTTAAATGAAAAAATCGTGTCAATGTTTTTTGCAAACCCGGCAATGTTTAGTGAGTATATTGCGGTATCTCCAAATACAAAAGTTTGTTTATTCGACCAGAACATTAGGTTTTTTGAATATACAATTGCAATAAATAACAAAATTACGAATACAGGATAATTTTTAGATAATAACGTTTTTATTTTCTCCATTTGAATTTTAATATTTCTTATTGTATTATGCCATCCTAACATCCTATAAGACAAGAGAAAAGGAGACGAATGTGATGTCTGGGAAAATAGTTCCTAAGATTGGAATTAACTTGGCCTCATTGTTCCCGTTTACAATGCTTGGAGTTGATTTTGCGGGGAATATGATTCAAAGAGCTGGTTTTGTGGGAGTTCAGGTACTTCCAATGCGCGTGATTAGCGCTAATTTTGAGAGAGATGCAGTTATTTCTCTTGAAAAAGAATGGAACGCAGGGTCTTTATATGGTGCGATATTGAGACATTTGCGCTTGGCGGGAGGCGAATATCCTCTTATTTGGGATTGGTTGATGTTTGGTACAAAAAGACAAGCCTTGACCAAGTATAAGATGTTGCGTCAACAATACCCTAATGCGGTGTATGTTGCGCATAGTCGAGACGAGAAAAATCCAGTAGAAACAAGCCCGGAAGCCTTAATGACACAGAGAGATTATATGCAGTATGTTCCTGGGGTTGTTGTTGATTGTGCACATATTAGACGAGTTGGAAGAAATGGGGAGCCTATTGTCGCAGGTGGTGATTGGTTGGAATTTACTGAAAGATTAGTGAGAACAAGGCAGGTAAAACTAGTGCATTTCCATCCGGTTGGGGAGGAATCCACGGAAGTTCTGGCTGGAAAAATGCCCGATCACCTTGGTGAATTTCTAAAAATTGTGAGAAATGCAGGAGTACCGGTAGTACTTGAGATCAGACCCCCAGTTAGATTACCCGGAAGGACAGTGCAAGTTTTGTCTAGTGTAAGAGAGTTAATGGTTCGCTGCTTATCGCTTTAATCAAATATTTACACGCCGTACCGCGAAATCAAAATGCGATACGGCTTTTTTTGATAGAATAGGCTTATGAAGCGCTTTTTTGCGGTTGTTCTTATTTCTTTTTTAGTCTATTTTGTATCCTGGTTTGTAGTTTATTCACTTGGTATTAATAAGCTCGCAATACAATCAGAAGATACTGTTCCCGCAATGTTTTTACCCGTTACCCTGTTAAAAGAAGGTACATTTTACGCAAATACATATTACGATTTAATTCTGCACAGATTTCCCAATCCTGAAGATAAAAATTTTGATAAAGATTTGGTACCGTTTTATTTTAAGAAAGTTGGAAATAACTATGTTTCTGCTTTTCCTGTTATTACGCCGTTTCTAGCTATTCCGGTATATTTATCTTTAATTGTTTTAAATTTGCCTGTAACTTTTAATAATTTAATAATTCTCTCGCACATTTCTTCTTCTCTCATTTTGGCTTTTACCGGAGGTTTTTTTTACCTTTTGTTACAAAAACATAGGTTACTTTTAACTTTTATATTTTTGTTTTCTTCGGTTAATTTTTCTTTAATATCCCAGGCTCTATGGCAACAGGGATCTTTACAGTTATTTTTAATTCTAGGACTATTGTTTTTACTTAATTTCTTAAAAAGTTCTAACGATAATAATAAATCTACTTATATAAATATTTTTCTTTCATCTTTATTTTTTGGTTTTGCGGTTTTATCCCGTCCAACAGCAGTCCTTTATTTACCATTTCTATTTCTTCTAATTGTGAGCAAATTTACAAAGGATTATAAATTAGTATTTTACAAACTTCTTACTTATATTTTAGGTTTTGTTCCTCCCGCCGTATTTTTTATTTGGTACAACAATGTTTTTTACAAAAGTATTGAAAATCAAGGTTATGCGAGTCAGTTTTTTTCCGGGTGGCTATCTAAATTTCCGGAAGGTTTTTTGGGAACTTGGCTTTCGCCAAGCAAAGGAATTTTAATATATTCTCCAGTATTTATATTTTCAATATTAGGTTTAATAGTTGTTTTAAAAAGAAAAAAATGGCAAGAGGATCTGCAGTTTTTAATATTTGGATGTATTGTGATTGTGCATACTTTGGTTTTAGGGAGATGGAAACACTGGTACGGAGGATGGTCTTTTGGCTACAGAATGAGTTCAGATATTATTCCTTTTTTAGTATTGCTTTTAGTGCCGTATCTGAATTCGGAACTCTTTTTAAAGACTAAAAAGCTATTTTACTTGTCAATTGTTATTTCTACCTTGATTCAAGCCTTCGGTATTGTATTTTTTGATGGGATTTGGCATGCAGCATATGATAAAGGATTTAAAAATACTTCGTGGTTATGGTCGATAAAAGACTCTGAGGCGGTTTTTAATATAAGGAGAATATTGGTAAAATTAGGCTTGCTAAACAAAGCTTGCCCAAAATGTATGCCCTCTTAGTATATGTCAACAAATGAACCAAAATACAACATAATATGCTTATCAAATCAGCTTTGGGACTTTCCGTTTTGGACCAACAAAAAGCATGTTATGAGCAGATTGGCAGGACTAGGGCATAAGGTATTGTTTGTTGATCCGCCGATAAATATAGGATTCGTTTTTATAAGGCAGTTATATAGAAAATATTGGAACTTTTGGCGAATTCTTACTCAAACTAAATCAGAAGAATTTGGAGCTTTAGTTTATTCACCTCTTAATCTTGTTCCCTTTCCGAAAATTACTACATTTCTTCATGTTTTGAGAATTAAAATTTTGTATAGAGTTTTTTTCGATTCCAATTGCAAGACAATTTTATGGGTTTATCATGTACAGATTCAGAATCTTGAATCGTATATTAGAAATTTAAAGTACGATATTCTTGTGTACGATTGTGTAGACAATTATTCTGCATTTCCAAAGCAAGGAAGGGTTGTATCTGTTTATACAGATGATGTTGAGGGACAGGAGAAATTTATTTCAGAATCCGCTGACATTGTTTTTGCTTCCGCGCCCGGTTTGGTTGAGAAACTTAGAAAATATAACCAAAATGTGTTTTTTGCTCCAAATGTCGGGGATTATGAGAAGTTTAAAAATTCAAAAAAGAACAAATTTAATTTACCTAGTGACTTAAGAGACATACCAAGACCGGTAGTTGCATTTACCGGAGCTCACGATGAGTATAAATTTGATGTAGAGCTATTTAATAAACTGGCGTCAGATCACCCTAATTACTCTTTTGTTCTAATTGGACCAATGGCCCTGAGAGATAAAGAGGGTTCTATTGAGAAAATAGGCATTAATAATTTAAAGAACGTTTATTTTTTGGGCGCGAGGCCATTTTCTATTATTCAAGATTATTTTGCCGGATTTGATGTATATATCATCCCTTACAAACTTAATGATTATACTGTCGGCGGTTGCTTTCCAATTAAGTTTCACGATGCTCTGGCTGCCGGTCTTCCAACAGTCGTAACGGATTTACCGTCCTACGCGCCCTTTGAATCGGTTTGTTATATTTCAAAAAGTTTTGATGAATTTTCAGACAATGTGAAGATAGCTTTAGAAGAAGATTCTCCTTTAAAAATTAAACAAAGACAGGATATAGCCAAAGTTAACAGTTGGGATAATAAGGTTGTTGACATGCTTAAGGTTTTAAACAATTTCATGCGCGTGGAGAAGAAATGAATATTTTGTATGTGTTAAATTCAGGAGAACCAGGTGGGATGGAAGTACACGTGTTGGATTTGGTGAAAGGTATGAAACAAAGAGGAAATGATGTTTTTGTTTGGTGTAAGTCCGGAGCTGTTTCTGAATGGTATAAAGAAGCCGGTGCATATGTTGTAAATATGGATATAAAATCGGATATAGACTTAGGTTATATTATTTCACTTGTAAAATTTATAAAACAACATAAAATACAAATCCTGCACGCGCACGAACTTAAAGCAGTAACTAATACACTTTTAGCTGGATTTTTATCCGGCGTAAAAGTTAGAGTTACGCATACCCACACCCCAATTTCCGAATGGAAAATTAACGCACTAAAGCAAAAAATAAATTTATTTGGGTACAGTATAATCGTAAATTTGTTATCGTCGGTAGAAATCTGTTTAACCGAATCCAGAAAAAATGTAAAAATTAAAGAAGGTATAAATAGCAAAAAGCTTTGTGTAATAGGAAATGGCATTGACTTAGACAAATTTGGCGCCCAGTTATCTAGTAATAGCAATACTAAAAAAGAGTTATTAAAGAAAGTGTTTAATATAAACGAGGCTTTTATTTTTGGTTTTATAGCTAGAATGACGGAAGAAAAAGGACATAAGGTTTTAGTTGAGGCTTTTTCTAAGTTATTTTTACGCCACAACATTAACGGAAATATTTTATTGGTTTTAGCAGGAGGCGGGAAGTTAGAAAGGGACGTAAAAGAGCAGATAGAAACATTGGGTTTATCAAACAAAGTATACGTGTCCGGCGTATTTGAAGAAAAAGATAAGTATTATTATTACTCACTTCTTGATGCGTTTATTTTTCCAACTTTGGCAGAAGGTTTTGGTATAGTTTTAATCGAAGCTATGGCGGTAGGACTTCCTATAATAAGTTCGGATCTTGAAGTTTTACAAGAAGTGGGTGATGGTACGATTTTATTTTTTGAAGCCGGAAATTCGGATGATTTAGCTGAAAAAATGTATGATTTGTATATAAGAAGAGATAAATTACAAAACTTAGGTATATCGGCCAAAGAGCGTGTGAGAGAGCTTTATTCTATGGATAGATTTGTCAATAATTACGAAAATTTATATATAAACCTTTTGGGAAAAGGAGGAATGTGAAAGTTGTAATGCAGGGAAGAATAGGTTTACTAAACGAAGGCGGTGGAGATAAAGTACAAATCGAAAATACAGCATTGGAGTTACGCAAGCTCGGAGTAGAAGTTGACATAAGCACTAACATTGATGACGATATAAGAAAGTACGATTTAGTACATATTTTTCAACTTGATTGGATAGCGGAAAATTATTTTTATGCAAAAGAAGCTTATAAGTTTGGAAAGCCTATCGTTTTATCGCCTATTCATCATAATATTAACGAAGTAAAAAGATTTGACGATGATTACGCGTTTGATTTAAGACGACTGTCTAAATTTTTATTTAAGGATCAGTTTAAACGAGATATATTTAAGAATCTGCATCGCTCCGTGTTTGACCATAAAAAAATAAAACCAACGTCGTTTAGTTTGATATTGGGTTTGAAGGAAATGCATAGAAGGGTTTTGGCAATGTCTGATAAAGTTTTGGTTCAAACCGAACTTGAGGCAAAAGATATAATAAAAACCTATCAGGTAGATATAAAATGGAAAAAAGTTCCAAACGGGGTTGGGGAAGTTTTTTTACACGATACTAAATATGAAAACTCACTTGGTCTAAAAGATTATATTCTATGTGTTGGAAGAATTGAAGCAAGAAAAAATCAAATAAAAATAATTGAAGCTGTTGAGAAGTTTAGACTAAAGTATAAAAACGATGTTCAATTAGTTTTTGTAGGTCATAAAAGTTCTCTAAAGCATTTTGAGTTTGTAAGTGTGTTTAATAAACTTGTATCCCGATATAAATGGATAAAGCATATTGAAAAGGTTTCGTACGAAAATATGCCGTCAATTTATAAGTTTGCTAAGGTATGTGTATCTGCTAGCTGGTTTGAAACCACAGGACTTACTTTGTTGGAAGCACTTTTTTGCAATACAAATGCTGTGGCTTCGGGCCCAAGAGCAAAGGAGTATTTAGGAAGTTACGCTTCATATTGCGACCCTAATGATATTGATTCTATATTTAGAGCAATAGAAAAAGAATATTTTGCCCAAAGGCCGTCAATTCCTTCTGATATGAGAGAAAAATATACTTGGAGTAATGCGGCCAAAGAGACATTTGAAGTATACAAGGAGGTTTTGAAAATAGAATGATTAATTTGGAAATCATGATATTAATAGTTTTGTTCATCGCGTCTTTAATATTAATTTTTAGTAATACCAAACTTTCTATTTTTGTTTTAATTTTACTTTCAGTCTCATTGCATAAGGAATTTTTTAGTATATACAAGTGGGATGTGCTTCCCGTTAGAATTTTTATGCTTGCGTTTTCTTTATACATTTTATTTTTTGCTATCAAGTCTATTAAGCGTAAAGTCTTTTTTCAGCAAATTAAAAATTTTATATCAGATCCTTTTATATTTCTTCTATTAGGCCTTTTACTTTTTAGAAGTATTTCCTTGATTAATTCAAAAAATCTTTTTTCGAGCATCTCACTTCTTGGTTTTTTTGGCACAGCGGTAATTTTTGGAATCTTTTTGTATAAAAAATTTTCAAATGAGCCTGACAAAATTCTTAGCCACATTAAGTTTTATATCTTTTTGGTATTTGGATTGTGTTTGTTTGCTTTTGCGCAGTTATTTGTTTATTTGAAATTTGGATTTATATTCGGCGCTTTGTGGAATGTTCCCGGTCATTTGCCAAGGCTCGGGGCTACATTTTGGGACGTCAATCATTTTGCCGGTCTTCTTGCTTCAATTTTACCTATATTAGGCATCCTTATACTTGTATCAAAAAAGTTTTCTCATAAAATTACGTATTTTTTTATGTTTATTCCAATGCTTGCAACTTTAGCTTTGACTAATTCTAGAAGCGCATGGATTTTGGCGTTTGTTTCGTTTTTTGTATTTGTCGTGCTATTTCTTGTTCAAAATATAGGTAAAAAAGGTCTTCTTCTTGCTCTTTTTGGTTTGACTTTAGTGGTTTCTCCTTTGATTTATGAATACCACATAAAATCGAGTCCATTTCGCGCAAGTGTCAGGCAGTACCTGCATTACAGGATTGACTCGTTTGATTCTCATTTTTTATTGTTGCGCGGGGCTTTACAGGTTTTTGAAAAATATCCTTATATAGGAGGCGGTTATGGAAGTTTCTTTGAACAATTTAGTAAAACAAAGGTAGCTCCGGAATATTTTGGAAGGGATCCGGCGGGTTTAAATGTTAGAGTCCCGGCACATACTATTTGGGGCGAAGTTTTTGCCGAAACAGGAATTATTGGATTTTCGTTATTTTTACTTTTTTTCCTTTTTATAATTTTTTCAATGATATATATATCGTTTAAAGTTTCCGATAAAAGAGAAAAGCTGTTAATTATGTCTATGGCGTCTTCGGTAGTTGGCTTTGCTGTTGCCGGTATTTTTTATTCGTATAATTCTGAATTTTTCTGGCTAATTTTATTCTTTTACTTTCTATACGCTTTAGGAAGATATGGTGGGAAAATTAATTTAAATGAACTTTTATCTAAATTCTTAGGCTCAGAGAGCTTATCTTTAACTTTAGTTCTTTTACTATCTTTAGTTCTGTTGTTTACTGCTCTTGGGAAAAACCATTTTATACCGTGGGATGAGGCAATTTACGCAAAAGTTTCAAAAAATATTCTTACAACAAATGAATATGGAGTTTTGAAATGGTTTGGTAATGATCCTTGGTTTGAAAAGCCCCCATTGTATTTTTGGATTTCAACTCTTTTTATGAAACTAGTTGGAATAACTGAGTTAGGCTCTCGTTTGCTTTCCGCAGTTTCCGGCTTTTTTACAGTTTTATTGGTTTATCTGATTGGCAAAAAAATGTTTAACAAAAGAGTGGGCTTTGTCTCAGCATTCATTCTAATAACAACTTCTCAATTTCTTTATTATTCTCGTTTAGGGATGCTTGATGTTACTTTAAGTTTTTTTATTACTTTATCTTTATATTTTTACTTGATTTCGTGGCAAAAAAGAAGTCCGGTTTATTGGATCTTGTCCGGAATTTCATTTGGTTTAGCTGTAATGACAAAGAATATGATTGGGCTTTTATCTCCGGCTATTATATTTAGTTTTGAGTCTTATCTTTTAATCTCAAAAAATAAGAAATTAAGTGCAGGAACTTTTGTTAATTACTTTTTATATTTAGTAGGCGGACTTTTAATTTTTATGCCTTGGCATATTTACATGTTCCAAAAATTTGGAAACGATTTTATACAAAATTATCTTGGTTATCATGTTCTAACGAGAGCAACAACCGGCATTGAAGACAAAGGGCTCCCATTCTTTTGGTATTTAACTGTTCTAAAGGTGAGTATGCGCATTTGGTTTATAGCTCTTCTTGGCGCGATCCCATATGGATTGTATAGAATATTTAAGGAAAAAAGCAAAAATTATATATTCCTTTTCATTTGGATACTTCTTGTTTTTGTTTTATTCTCAATTTCAAAATCTAAGCTTGTTTGGTATATTATTCCAATTTATCCGGCTTTAGCGTTGTTAACAGGGCATTTTATAGATGACGCTATTAATATAGTTTTGAGTAAGATTAAAGTGGGTAGAGTTATTTTGAAATTTTTACTGTATTTTCTATTGATAGATTTTGGTCTATTTTATTTGTTTTTAGTTCGTGGCTTAGCTTATCCCGCCGATCTTACAGGGTCTCAAGCAAATCTTCTTCAAAGAAAGGAAAAGGAATTTGGTTACGTTGAGAAGTTGTACGCGGATAGAATTGAACTTCCTTTGACCTTATATTATCAGAATGGTCCGTTTGAAATTGTAGATTTTGGCCCCTTAAAAAGAAAATTAGCCAACGCCGGATATAAGGGTAGATTAATATTTATAACAAAAGAAAGCAGATTTAATGGGTTTCTAAAAGTTTATCCTAGACTATCGCTAGTTGAGCAGGATAAGGAATGGGTCCTCGCTATTTTGCCTTCTGTATACGAGCTTGATACCAAAGCTCTTTCGGGGGTTCAGGGAGAAATTGCGGGAATTGAAGATAAAATAAAAACTGATGCAAAGGATGGAAAAGTAACAAAAGCTAAAATTGTTGAAAGGCTATTTTATTTAAGGGATGAAAATTTAAGAATAAGTAAAAAAATAGATATTGGATTGAAATCAGACCTTTAAGCCTTCTAATTATGATTCCATCATAATTACCTCTTATAAATATACCTGTTTTCTAATTATTGTCGTCGTTATTAATAATGCAGCACAAGCCGAGATTAATTGAGAATATGCAGCACCTCGTAGAGAAAAAATTGGAATAAGAAGAGCAGAAGTTACAAGAAAAATACTTAATTTTAGTGTTGATACAACAAGTAAAAGCTTGGTTTGATTTTCTACAAAAAAGTAATTTTCCATAAAAGTGTGAATGGCGGTAAAAGCGCTTGCTAGTATCATAATGTCAAGAAGTAGGACCGATTGAGAAAATTTACTGCCAAAAATTAACGGAAAAAGATACCTAGTTGAAGCAACCGCTGCCAGACTTAACAAAAAAATTAGACAAGAAAGAATGGCAGTTTCTGTTAGGTCATATTTAAGATTATGTTTTTTCCTTAATGAGTTTTTTGGTAAAAGAACGGTAAAAATAGATAACGAAATTAAACTAAATACATTAGAAATCTTGTTTGCCAAGGAAAATGTTCCAACGTCCGAAAATGTTTTAGAAAGTTTGATAATACCGTTACTAATAGCCAACCAGCTTTCGCCTATTATTTGAGAAATTCCTGCCGGGTAAATAAGTTTCAAGTTACTAAATAAACCCTTAAATGATATTTTCACGTTATTAAATTCATCTCTCATAAATAAAAATAGAAAAGAACTGCTCAAAAGTGAAAGGGAAAAAATGCTAAAAGCTACATTAAGGTCTAAACGAATAAATTTTAACAAAATTAAAGTTCCAAATAAACCTTTTATAATTGCAGGTAAAAAATTTAACCCAACAGCATAATGATATCGTTCGTCCTTTTGAAAAAGCGGAAACATGGTGTAATTGATTAAATATCCTATTAAGCCAAATATAAAAAGTACTAAAAGTTTAGATGTGTACAATTTAAAAAATATAAGAAGTAATAATGAGATAATAAATGAGATCGCGAACAAAATGATTTTTAGTGAAATAAATTGTGATTTTGTGTCCGAACTCTTAGTCATAGATTTCCCCATTATCGACTCGGCAACAAAAATATTATTGCTTCCAAAATCGATAATTTTTGATATGGATACAAGTAGGCTTGTTAATAAAGCATATTTACCAAACTCGTTTAACGGTAAAGATTTTGCTACTGCAGTAAGTAGAATTAGACCAAAAATAGATCCAATTACATTACCTGCCCCAACAAACGAAATGTTAAATAGTGATTTTTTAAACATATCAAGATAATACACTATAATGTATGTAATTATGAAAATAGCGTTAGTACACGATGATTTAATACAATTTGGCGGGGCAGAAAAGCTTTTAATGACTTTTCATGAAATTTGGCCCGAAGCTCCGATATATACGGCTGTAGTTTCTAAAAGATGGAAAAGAATTTGCAAACATAAAAATATAAAACTCATAACATCTTTTATGCAATACCTTCCTTTCGTTGAAAGGTTAAACAGAGAATATTCAGTTTTACTTTTTCACGCTTTGGCATTTGAGAGTTTTGATTTTAGTGCGTTTGATGTTGTTCTTTCACTATCTTCAAGGTACGCGCATGCGGTTACAATTAAGCCGGAAACAATTCACATATGTTATATGAACTCACCGGGAAGAATGTTTTGGGAGCCAATTACCTATTTTATGAGTACAAATTTAATATTACGTGAGCTAGTTAAACCAATACTTACTCACCTTAGGATATGGGATTACACGTGCGCACAAAGAATAGATCAGTTTATAACCAATTCTAAAACACCAAAAGAACGCGTAAAAAAATATTACAACAGGAATTCTGAAATAATATATCCATACGTTGATATTAAAAAGTTTAATTTAAGCACTAGCGACAAAGAATATTTTTTAATTGTTTCAAGACTTCAATCGTGGAAAAGAATAGACATAGCAGTGAAAGCCTGTGGCAATCTTAACCTAAAATTAAAAGTTGTAGGAGAAGGTCCAGCTTTAATTGAGTTAAAAAAAGATGCAGGTTTGAGTGTAGAGTTTTTAGGATTTGTTAGTGACGAAGAGAAAAAAAAGTTACTTGAAAACTGTACAGCTTTTATAAATACTCAATATGAAGATTTCGGAATATCCCCCCTTGAGGCTCTGGCATGCGGAAAACCAGTTATAGCTTATGGGAAAGGAGGGGTTTTGGAAACGGTAATCCCAGGTACTACAGGTGTTTTTTTTAATAAGCAAGAGGTTGGTGAATTAGAAAAAGTTTTAAAAAATTTTAATCCTAAAAACTATAACCCGTTGATTTGCAGATCAAGCGTTGAAAAATTTGATAAAATAACATTTGTGAAGAGTATTAAGGCGTTTGTTGATAAAAAATATACTGATGAAAAAGGAATAGGGAAATGATCTATCCTTTTAGCCAGAGATTTATAGATATTTTAGGTTCTGTATTTTTTATCATTCTGTTTTTTCCAATCATGGCCATAACCGCGATTTTTATTAAGATTGTTTCTCCGAATGGAGCTGTATTTGCTGATATTGTTGAGCGTGTTGGTAAGGATGGGAAAAAATTTAGAATGTATAAATTTAGATCTATGATACCAAACGCGCAGGATTGGCTAAAGAGCCGCCCTGAATTGTATAAGAAATACCAGGAGAATAGTTATAAATTAGATCCGGATCCAAGAATCATAAAAGGCGGGGCGTTTATTAGAAAATATAGTATAGATGAACTTCCTCAGTTTTTTAATATATTATTAGGAGATATGAGTATAGTTGGTCCAAGAGCATATTTTCCGTTTGAGCTAAATGAGCAGGTTGAAAGATTTCCAAAGGCAAAGGATGCGTTAAAATCCGCTTTAAGTGTAAAACCAGGTTTAACCGGAATTTGGCAAATAAGCGGAAGATCAAAAGTGGATTTTTTGGGAAGAGTGGAAATGGACGCCAAGTATGCAAAGAGGAGATCTTTGTTGTATGATTTAATGATTATTCTAAAAACACCATTTGTGGTGATAACTGGGAAAGGCGCAGTATAATTATGATTGAAACTAAATTTTGGAAACCATCTAACTTCGGATCTGCTTCTGGGTTCAAATTTGCATCTGGAAAAAAAGATGGTAGCATATCAGATACAAATATGAGTGTTAAGGTAAATCCAAAATTTAATATAAAGAGTCTCTTTAAAGGTTTAGGAGTTGGAGGCGGAATAGTTTTTGTTCTGCTTGGCATTGTAGCTCTTTTACTTTTTATTTTCGTAATTAAACCGTCATATGCGCTAATTGCTGGTATAAACACATTAAAATCCGACGCCAGTTCTCTTAAAGAATCAATGAAAAACCGAGATCTGGTTTCTTTGAATGAGAATCTGAATAAAACTGAAAAGGACTTAAATAATTTGAGAAAATCTCGTGAGTCAAATTTTGCGTGGGCGAAAAACTTCCCATTAACTAAAGTTTACTATAGCGATTCTGATCATTTCATAAATGCAGGACTTCACGGAGTTAAAGCCGGAAGGGAACTTTCAAAAGTAATTGAGCCTTTTGCCGATGCCGTTGGCTTAAGGGTTTCAAAAGAGGAAAAAATTGTTAAGCAAGAAGGTTTAATGGAAGCATTTCAGAGTTGGATTTCGGTGATGCCCGTTGTTGCCGATAACCTTGATGGGGTGATTTTAGAGCTTGGGGAAGTTGGAAAAGAGCTATCGTATATTGACGCAAGCAAGTATCCAAAAGAAATAAAGGGATTTGAAGTTAGATCAACTATTGAAACAGCTCAAAAAACTTTAACTAAATTAAATGAATACGCTCCTGACATTAAAAAAGCCTTAACTTTAATCCCAACCTTATTGGGAGTAGGTACTACCGAAAAAAGATATGCCATAATTATGCAAAACAATGCCGAAATACGCGCTACGGGTGGATTTTGGACAAATTACGCTACTTTTAAACTGAATAACGGGCTTTTGTCATCGGATTTTACATCAAAAGATATGTATAGCATTGATTTTATACTTCAACCCCTTGACGCTGTAATAGACTTTCCAGATGTTCCGCCAGCGTATGGAAAATATTTGAAAGTAGAAAGAATGTTCGCTCGAGACGCAAACGTTTCGCCCGATTACCCAACCGCTATACAAAGATTTTTGTACTACTACAATTTGGCAAACAGGCAAGCGCCGTGGGAAGTTAAGCAGGTTGATGGATTTTTTGCAATCGATACAGATGTAATTAAGGAACTGTTGCAGGTTACGGGATCGGTTACTGTTAACGGTGTAACTTATACCTCTGACAACGTTGTACTCGAACTTGAAAAGATTGCGAGCCTGTCACTTCAAGAACAGTCTGGAAGAAAAAAAGTACTTGGTGATTTGATGGGTGGAATGTTGCAAAATGTTTTTAAATCGGATAAAAACCTTTGGTCAAAACTTATTGATAAAGGAGTTGATTTAATGGATAGAAAGCATATCGTTGGGTATTTGTTTGATGCAGATGGCCAAGCACTTCTTGAGAAATACAATTTTGCAGGCAGAATTATTGATCCTGTAGCCGGAGACTTTTCTTATGTAGTTTCAACAAATCTTGGAGGTGATAAAACTAATTTATTTGTTTCAAAGGTAGTATCTCATAATTTTGCAAAAGAGAACGGCAGTTTAGTTGATACCGTTAAGTTAAAATACACTTATAATAAAGCTTCCGAAGATTATGCCCAGCTGATAAAAGTTTACAGAGATTGGATTAGGGTTTATGCTCCGGCAGGATCAAAGTTAATTAGCCTTACCGGTTCTCAAGACATATCGTTAGCCGGTGGAGATGAGAGAGGGAAGACATATTTTTCGGGATTTATAACTCTTGCTCCTTATGAAACAAAAGAAGTAACATTTAAGTATTCAATCCCTGGAACCGCATTAAGAGACAATGTGTATAATTTGTATATCGAAAAACAACCCGGCATAGATACAGAGAAACATACTGTTACGGTTAATGGAAAAACACAGGAATTTGAGCTTAAAAAAGATAAGAAAGTCTCCATTACATTATAAAAATGTCCCGCTACTTGGTTGAAGGTGTAGTTATTAAGAATATAAACTATAAGGATTTGGATAAAATTTATACTATTCTCACAAAAAGTAAAGGTAAGATTTCGGCAAGTGCTAAAGGTGTGAGAAAAATTTCATCAAGAAGAGCAGGAAATTTAGATACTTTAAACCACGTTGTGATAGGCATATCGGAGGGTAATTCTGGTTATAAGACTATTACTGAAGTAAAAACCTTAAATTCTTTTAGAAAATTAAAGTCATCAATTTCAAAAGTCTCAAAGGCCTATTTTATGTTAGAACTTGTGCATAAATTTTTGGAGGAAGATCACGAGGAGATCAAAATTTTCAATTTACTAATCTTCTCACTTGAAAAAATGGAAAATGACGACAAGAATATAGATTTTTGGATTTTGTCTTATGAAATCTCACTTCTTATTTTATTGGGATACGGACTTACATTCGATAAGTGTAAAATTTGTGGTAGAGAATATGTTGATAATTGGGAGGTAGATAAGTTTAACTACGGACTTGGTGGACTTGTTTGTGATAGGTGCGACGGTGGTTTTGTGATTTCTAAGGGTTGTTCGTACGTTTTAAATGGGGTTAAAAGTGGAAAATCTAGCATTGATTATTTGCTTAAAGATATTTTAGAATCTGACAGAATTTTAAAAACCTATATTTCATTTATTCTTAATTCTGAAATTAGATCCCCAACCATCTTTGATACCGTTTAATGTCTTAAAAAGCTACTAATCTTTCCTGACTGCGCCTGTCTGCGCAGGTAGACAGGCAGACCCTTTGTTTGATCTGCCGAAATTGTGTCAGCAGGAAAGAGGGTAAATTCACCAAATTTGTCGTTTATTTTATCTGCTGCCGAAATAAGGTCATTAACCCTTTGCTCTTTTCCAAAAATTGGAATTGTTGCGTTATACTTTTGCATTAGATTTGAAATACTTACGCCAACAAGCCTAGTATTCCTATTCCACCCCATTTCGTTTAAGAGTTTTACGGCTGTTCTAAATATTTTCCAGCTATTATCCGTATGTTCTTTAACTGTGGTTCTTTGCAAAAATCCTTTAAAATCCGAGTCTCTTAAATAAATTGATATAGTCTTGCCCATTAGTTTTTGGTTTCTCAATCTTCTCCCAACCATATCAGACAGTCTGTATAAATTACTTTTTATTTCGCCAATATCACTGGTATTTTTTGATAACGTATGTTGATGGCCAATGGATTTTGCTTCCGGATTATACTCAATATTTTTTACTCGAAGAGAAACTTTGTTTATCTCAATATCTCCAATTCCAAAGCTTACGTTCTTAAGAAATCTGCTTTCTAAGTTTCCAAACTCCTTATATAAAGTTTCCATGTCAATATCCTGAAGTTGTGCGGTATTTAATATTCCGATTGAATTTAATCGAGCGTTTATTCTTGGCCCAATTCCGCAAAAGTCTGTTAACTTAACCGATCTTAAAACTTCATTCATGTTGTTTTTGGTAACTCTAAACAGCCCGTTTGGCTTGTTAAAGTCAGAAACCAGCTTTGCCATGAGTTTATTTGGTCCTATCCCTATTGAACATGTTATATAGGGTCCAAAACGCTCAAATACATCCTTTTTTATTAAGAACGCTATATTTTCAGGTGATTGAAACAACTTAATTGTGTTTGTAACATCAATAAAAGCTTCATCTATGCTAAAAGGCTCCACAAGGTTGGTATATTTGTTAAAGATTTTTAGGCTTTCCTCGTGTATATATTTATATTTTGTAAAATCTCCCTTTACCGGTATTATATTTGGACAAAGCTTTCTGGCCTCAAACAAAGGCATTCCCGTTTTTACGCCATATTTTTTAGCTTCAATTGAAGCTGCACATACTACTCCTTTTGTTAGTGAGCTTCCGGTTACTCCAATTGGCTTTCCTCTTAAGAGGGGATTGGCCTGCTGTTCAACGGAGGCAAAAAAGCTGTCAAAATCTATGTGAAGTATATTTCGTTCAGTTTCCACGATAAATCCTTTGAATTAAAAGTTATTTTGTATGAATCTATTTTTCCCGAAACCGAAAAATGGGTTAAAAGAGCGTCTCCTTCTTTTGATTTATGTACAAAGTTTACATTTTTAATGTCGTATTCTTTGTTTTTCCAGATAAATTTTTGAGGTCTTGGGCCTTGTTTTGAAAACTCTATAGTTACGTAAATTTGGTCGTCTAGTTTTTCTTGCACTCCCGTATTTAACCCGAATAAAACACGAATGTCAAGAATAAAGATAAAATCGATAAAATTAGGACGGTTCTTGGATTTTCGGAACCGTCCCTGCTCTAATAGGAAATCCTTTGAAAATCAGCAATTACCGCTCTAACAAGGTTTTTAATATCGGGAGGTAGCTCATCAACAAACGAAACCAAAAAGTCTCTTTGTATAAATCCACGTTCCGCAAGTGCTCTTAGTATGGAAGCAGTAAAACCTTCGTTTATTGCTTGAGGATCGGCATTTATATCTATTTTGTCGATACTCACATTAACAGCGATAATGGCATCCTTAATATATTCAACCCTTCTTTCTATTTCAGTCAGATCATCGGCACCAACCGATTCTCCCATTGATATTAGTTTGGTTAGTAGCTCGTCCAGAATTAACTCAGCCATCCTAAGAGGCATGGGTCCGGATGCTTGAAAATTTGAAATGCCAGTTCTTACAATGTTGCGTGCCAAAAGCGGAATCTCTGGATTATCAAGCAATCTTTCCAATTCTCCAAGACCAATAAACGCAATCTTTGAAGCAGGCATTGTAGGTTTCTCCTTCCTTTTGCCTAGTGTATACTAGATTTTGTATGAGTCAAGATTCCAATATAATGCAAAAAATAACATCACTTTGCAAACGAAGAGGATTTGTTTTCCCATCCTCAGAAATATACGGCGGATGGGAGGCTTCATATGATTTTGGTCCTTTAGGTGCTGAAATGTTGAGGAATTTAAGAAATCTATGGTGGAAGGAATTTGTGCATAAACAGGAAAATATTGTAGGAATAGATGGGGCTATTATTTCTCACCCAAAAGTTTGGGAAGCAAGCGGGCATGTAGAGTCTTTTTCCGATGTTATGGTTGAGGATATGGAAAATCACAAAAGATATAGAGCCGATCACATAATAGAAGGAGCAACAAAAATTAATGCGGATGGGCTAAATCCTTTAGAAATAGATAAAATAATAGCCGAAAATAATATTTTAAGCCCAGATGGTAATAAATTATCAAAATCAAAAAGATTTAATAATTTAGTTGAAGTAGAAGTTGGAACCTTGGAAAGTGAAAAAACAAAAGCCTATTTACGTGGCGAAACTTGCCAGCCTATTTTTTATAATTACGCTTTGGTTAAAGATTCTATGAGAAAAAAACTTCCGTTTGGGATTGCGCAAATTGGAAAAGCCTTTAGAAACGAAATAAAAGTTGGACCATTCTTTTTTAGAACTCGTGAGTTTGAACAAATGGAGCTTGAAATGTTTGTAAGTCCAAAAGATGCCGATAAATATTTTAAGGATTTTAGAACTTGGGTTTCGAATTGGCTTTTTGGTCTTGGACTTGATAAAAATAAATTTAGATTAAGGGAACAGGAGTTTAAGGAACGCGCGCACTACAACAAAGTGGCTGTGGATGGTGAGTATGAGTACGATTTTGGATGGAAAGAGTTTTTGGGAATTCACAATCGCGGAGATTGGGATTTAAAAAGACATGGTGAGTTTTCTGGATATAATTTTACTTATAACGATGAGGTAGCCGGAGAATCTTATATACCGCATGTGGTTGAATTTTCGATTGGTTTAAACAGACTTATGCTGGTTTTACTTTGTGATGCTTATGTTGAAGATGGCGAAAGGGTAATATTGAAGTTAAACAAAGCACTTGCGCCGTTTAAAGCCGCGGTTTTTCCTTTAGTTAGAAATAAACAGGAAATTGTTGAAAAAGCTAAAAGCATTTTTGATAATTTGAGAAGTAGTGGGGTTTATGCGGATTGGGACGACAGAGGAAATATTGGAAAAAGATACTACAGCCAAGACGAAATAGGAACTCCTTACTGTGTAACTGTTGATTATAAAACTCTTGAAGATAATACTGTGACTGTGAGAGAAAGGGATAGTATGAAACAAGAAAGAGTTGCGATTAGCGAAATCTTAAGAAGGATTGAAGAATAAAGAGACCCCTTGGATTTTGTGGAATAATCCAAGAGGTCCTGAAGTCAGTCTCCTATTCCTCCGCCGCCCTTGGCCCTTGTATCTTTTGCCATTTTGGCCCTGATTTTTAGATACGTCGCTTGTTCTAATTTAACCATAGCCCATGACACTATATAATAAAACAATAGCCATGTTAAAAGGGCACATATTACTACAAGAAAATAAGCAGTAAATACTGTGGATTCGTTTTGTTGAGTTGTATAAAATATCGAGTTACCATTTAAACCAAAGCTTACTACCGTTTCAAATGTGCTAGCATTAATTTCTTTGGCTGCTACTAGTACGAATTTGGTACTTGATGTGGTTAAAGCATGAATGATAACGTTAGCACTAGCATTTGTGTTTCGCTCAAAGTAATAAAATACCTGGTAGTCTTGCCCAATTAAACCGCAAAACTCATTCCAGCCAATATTCGGTTTTCCAACCGGTACTTCAGAAACTGTCGCAGTTCCACATGCTTCAACGGTTCGGCTAATGGTGTCCGAGTCTTTATACAGATTTTCAACTTCAGCAACACGGTTGTTAATGGCATAAACTGGCCAAATTACAACAGACAAAGCAAGTAGCAAGGAAATGATCCAGCCGTACTTTTTCATTCTCTCTCTCCTTATGAGTCTCGGATATTGTCTATAATAATACTACGGGATATATAGTTTGTAAAGCACATTTTATGTGAAAAAGAACAAAAAAAGCTTGGTAAAGTGTGGGATTTTACCAAGCTCGGGAACATTGCCTTAACTCATCTTCATTTCTGTTGATGTCATAATGCCCAAAACAATTATAATAGCTAGCACAATTACTCTAAATGTAATTTTCCCATCAACTGGAGTAAAACCATCTTGCAATACATAATTTACAGCTCCGCCCGCAACATTTACTTCTGTCACGGCATCAGCTGGTTTAGTCACTTGGATAGTTTTTCTAGCAATCCACTTTGTTGTCCACGCTGTGACATACAAAGTACGTCGATCAAAAGTGCTTCCAACGAACACATAAATAACTTCTCCGTTTGAAATTTCACATAAACTTTCCATCGTCGCAACCGTACGGGAGATCCCGTCAGTTGGCATAGGGATAAGTGTGCTTTCCAAATTTCCGTTAGAGCATATCAGGTAGCTAGAATCTACTCTGTTTGCCGATCCCCAAACGTTGTTGTAAAGCTTCTCAATAAAATTGTCACCAATCGAGAGAGCGATTATGGTTAAACCTACCGCTAGCAAAAACTTCGTATGCTTTTTCATCTTTGCGTCCTCCTTTTGGACATGCGAGATTTGAGACGATTATACTATAAGATTCATTGCTTGTAAAGTCTTGTATGAGTAGGGCACATAGAGAAGGACAAGGATAATCCTAGATAAACCCTATTTTCTACCGTCACAGCAATAGGCAGTTTTTGCTATTAAACAAGAGTTTGTATTTACGAGGTTAAATTAAGCAAGGATTATCCTAGGATAATCCTTTATATATTTTTCGTTGGTATTATAACTAA